>Ga0099824_1005912_pt1 | contig 17046 bp, 6 predicted proteins | sample SiratrowhiteBW_FD_76837 | JGI IMG/M metagenome (GOLD analysis project Ga0099824, IMG submission 76837) | Root nodule microbial communities of legume samples collected from California, USA - Siratro white BW | ecosystem: Host-associated > Plants > Roots > Nodule | place: USA: California... | reverse complement strand
TTTTTTTTTTTTTTTTTATTTTTTTTTTTTTTTTTTTTTTTTTTGTTTTTTTTTTTTTTTTTTGTTTTTATGAAGTGGGAGATTATGCTTTTAAATCAATGAGAAGTGCGTACATCTTTGTTAAAGGATGCTTATGATGTCAGTAACAGAACCGCATCTTCTAGTTTTTGTTGTTGTGAATGTTTGTGTTGGTGTTTTGTAATAACACACGAGAGATGGAATCTGATTTTAATTTGCAGGGGAGGCGCATTCTTTGAAGGTGGAAAAGATTTTGTTTGAAGGGAAGTCTGACTATCAGAATGTCATGGTCTTCCAGGTAAACATGTTCTTTCACTTAAATTTGATAATTTTATTATGTTTGCCCCCTTTTTATTCGTCTTGGTTTTATTTAATGATGTATTCTATGATTTTTTTTTTTTTGGCAGTCTTCAACTTATGGCAAGGTCCTTGTTCTGGATGGGGTCATTCAGCTTACAGAGAGGGATGAGTGTGCCTACCAAGAGATGATAACACATCTTCCTCTTTGCTCTATTCCAAACCCCAGAAAGGTAATCTAGAGTATGACTAGTTTCATCATTTTTGACAAAATATTTTCAGGATAATTGTTTAGTTATTGTATTTAGACGTTTGGAGAGTGTGGAGGGTGAGGGTTTGTCAGAAGAATTTGTGAAGAAATGTTCATATTGATTTGTATACTCAGATTGTTGATGTGTCCATCATCAATATTAGTTTGTGTGCAGTCTTTTTATGTATTTGGTTGTTGAGTTTACATTTTAAGTACAGAAGGGCATCTATTGATGAGAGTAGAAAGAATCATACTGGTGGAGTAAGGCATTTGAGATTTGTCTTGAACCATGAGAATGGAGTGTTCCAAACTACAAGCAATAATCTTTTTTTGGAATATATTAGCCCGTTTGGATAACATTCTGTGTAATGTATGTATGGAATTAATTGTTCTTTTCCTTGCTCCTTTTCTTCTGTTAGGTTTTGGTTATTGGAGGAGGAGATGGTGGAGTCCTGCGTGAAGTAGCACGCTATTCCTCAGTAGAGAAGATAGACATTTGCGAAATAGACAAGATGGTTGTTGAGGTAAGTAATAGCCATAAAACTATTATTTCCAATCTCTAATCAAAGCAAACTATTTTTAGTAACAGACCACTATCTTGCATATAACTTGTTTCTCTTGCTCTTTAACTTAAGTATATTGCCATAAAGAATAATCTTCTTATGCTAAATGTGTAATAACCTCCTTTATAGCACTATGAGTGCAATATCAAAATTGAAATTGTTACAATTTGCAGGTCTCCAAACAATTTTTTCCAGATGTATCTGTAGGTTTTGAGGATCCACGCGTGACACTTCATATTGGTGATGGTATGATTAGCTACTCTCCATATTTTATTATGTTCCTGAACTACTGTTGAAGATAACTTTTCTCACGGTGGTTTGTCTCTCTATGATCTAGGAGTTGCATTTTTGAAGGCTGCTGAAGAAGGAACCTATGATGCAGTTATAGTGGATTCATCCGACCCTATTGGTAGGCTTCACTGTAATTCCTTTTGTTTGAATTTTTCTGGTCTTTTACACTTAATGTAACATGTTTCTAATTGAGATTATATTTGATATCTTTAAGGTCCTGCTCAAGAACTGTTTGAAAAGCCTTTTTTCGCATCGGTTGCAAGGGCTCTTCGTCCAGGAGGAGTTGTGTGTACTCAAGCAGAAAGTATATGGCTTCATATGGATATCATTGAGGGCATTGTTGCTAATTGTCGCCATATCTTCAAAGGTTCTGTCAACTATGCATGGACCACGGTTCCTACATACCCAAGGTATGCATGCTGCTTCAAAATTTGTTATCCATTTTCCCATTTGCATGGTAGTCTTCAAACAAACATACCCTTATGACTGTCCTTACTTATGCTGCTTTGATTTTCTCCATTTCAGTGGGATGATTGGTTTTATGCTTTGTTCCACTGAGGGTCCTACTGTGGACTTCAAGAATCCAGTGTATTCTATAGATGAGGATGGTAAACAGTCAACTAGACCATTGAAATTTTACAACTCTGAGGTTTGCTGCTCAAACCATGATCTTTTTTCTTCCCTTTCACTTCAACTATTAATTGTTTCCTCATTTTCTTACTGAACTGTTATATTTGTCTATGTTTTTTTACTACAGATTCATTCTGCGGCTTTCTGTTTGCCATCTTTTGCCAAAAGGGCTATTGGTTCTAAAGCAAATTGAGAACATTTTTCATGGGATTGAAGGAACAAATGTTGCTGTAGCGTTCATGGTTTTACTGGATTGGTCAATCTGTCAATGAAGCGTGGAATAAGTTAAGAGCTTGTAGGTGATAACATTGAAAGAGCAACTTTTAGTTCATGAAAAGAGTTGGTAGATGAATTACGGATTCAGTTTCTAGTAATTTACGTTGTTGACAGTTTAGAACTCGGTATGTTTGCGTATGTTTCTTTTAGTAGTAGCATTTAGTTTGGTTAAATTACGCATCATAATTTTTTGATTTATGTTTTTATATAATTAGAATTTATAATAAGAGTATCTTTCAATATGCAGTTTATTATAATCATAGACATTTTTTTAATAATAGTAAATATCAATTTAGAGAATAATAACGAGACATGAGAAAAGATAAATGATGATTAAACAATCATTTTAGGGCGTTATAAAGAAATGCGAGATTGTGAGTGCTTGTATGTTTGGAGACAGCGTGAAATGGAAGAATAGTGTTGTATTTGTTCATCAGGGTTCAAATTGATGTTTGTTTTTTATTTGAATATGGTTAGTTTGAGTTAGTGAGACTCTAAATTAATTTTGACCCCGATTTTTTTTTTTTCAAAACCAAATTTAAGTCCAAAATATTTTAAAATTATTATATGATTTTTTAGAATAAATTCTAGAATAAAAATATATTTGAATATGTCATATTTCCTAAGATGTGTAAGTAATTAATAAAAATAGATTAATGTTTTATATTTGATTTATATTTTTATTATAACTAAGTATTTTCACACACTCTAAATGTAAGTGCACATCAGTTTCCAATAAAAATAAATAGTTTATTCCTAGTGTTGAAATATGACTCGGTTGCACATAAATTGGATTTTTTAAAAATCTAAAATAAATCTGAATAATGGATTTAAAATTCAATTCAATTCTATATTTTTTTATATAAAAAACCATTTTTAATATGTATGGATTGAAATTCCATATAATAGAATTAAATTAAAATTAATATCTACATTTATTTCGATTACTATAAATTAATTTGATATCAATTTTAAGAATTATTTTAGATATAAAATAATTTTAAATGAGTGTATATATTTAAAAAATATTTTTAGAATATAAATTTTGTTAGAATATTTCATATTTTATTAAGTGTAATTAATCAATAATTTAAAATATAAATAAGGTTTTGATACTTGATATTCTTTTTATGAATAAATAACATTATTTTTGAAATAGTAAGTGCGTGTATATATTTGTGTGTGAATGTATGTATGTATTTGCAAGCATGTGAGTGTGTATGTTTTTATGGCACGATGATTTTGTTAAGATATCATTGCTGATGAGTTAGGAATTATTTGAAATGTTTATGCATAAGTGTAAAGTGAGAGTTGAACTAAACTTTGTGTTCAATCATGAAAAATACTTCATTAGAAACGAGGTTGGATTGTTGAAAAATAAGGGCAAAGAGTTTTACGTGTGGAAAAGTTTGGATGGAAACTATATTAATATTGAGATCTAAAACTTCATTTGTGTATAAGTATTACAAGGAGGTAGGTATTTTGTTGTCTTAAGAAATTTGATGAAAGAAAGGCTACACCAAATTTTTAGTGATATTAGGTTTCTATTGATTGTTATTTATTAGCTTAGTAATTTGATGAAATAAAGACTACACCAAATTTTTAATGATATTAGGTTTCTATTGATTGTTATTTATTACTTAGTAAATGAAATTGAGGTGTATTTTGATCATAAACTTGATCTTTAGAAACCTAATCTTATATTAGATCTAATACTTAAAGATGAAGATGAGAAAAACAAACTAAAAAAGAAGAAAGTGTAAAAAAAAATATGTAACATATAGGATGGATAATAGGATGAAGTTGATGGGAAACAATCCAATCCTAAAAAGTTTGTTGATATAGATTCCTATAAAAGTTTGTTGATATAGATAATGTTAAAGATATTGTATAAATCATGTCTCTTAGTTATGAAGATGATAATACAAAGAAGGAATTTGAGTCACATATGATAAATGAAAAAGAAATGTACTCAACTTGGCCTAATATAGAATCAATTTTACTCTATTCAATATGTACTTGACACAATTTTATTTAATGTGGGTATGACTTTATTGGATCATTGTGCACCCAACCCGACTCAGCCTGATGTAGACCAATCTTGACTCGACTCAAGGTTGGTCTGACTCGACTTGACCCATCTGAAATGACTCTACTTATGATAGGTTTAACTTGACTTGACTTGATGTGAACTTAATTTGAACCTAACTTAACTTTACGAAGATTTATCGATAAACTCTTTAAAGTTAATAATATTATATTCATATATATTATCATAAAATAAATATGATTAATTAATTATATGATATAATATACTAAAGTTAACAAAATATAAACTATTATTATAAAATAATAATAATAAAGTATTAATAAAAATTAAAATGATAATAAATTTAAAAAATAATAATAATAACATTATAATTAATTATTTAATTAAAATTAATTTATAATTATCTTAAAATTTTATCAATTAAATATGTTTATTATCACATCACTCATAACCATTCATAAATTTTTCTTTTATTTCTTATTATGTTTTCTTTAATTCAAACAATTTAACTTTTTACATATTTTTATTTTAAATTCATTTTAGAATTCAAACAAAGCGTAAATCTTTTAAGAATTAAAATAAGTGTTTACTCAATTGAAATAAGTACACATAAAGATAAATTATGAATAATTTATATAAAGGAATACTTTTACAAAACATACATTTGAACGAAAGATGAAAAATAACATTAAATACAAGTGAATGAATTGGAAAAGTGATTGATAAAAAACATTTACTTTTAGTTTAACTCTCAAAAATACTTTGACAAAAAAAAAATAATTTATTGAATTTATATTTCTCTGCATAATTTTAATATTAATAATTCTAATGAAAAATTCTCCACTTTACATCCCAAATAATACAAATATTTACCAATTTAATTTAAACATTAATATCTAATACTAATAATTACCTTTAATTATATATTATAGAAGATGACAAAAGATAAATAAGAGTAATATAATATAAATAATTCATTATGATTTAATATATATCTTTCACCGTTTAATTTATCAATTTAAAGAAATTCCCAATATAAATTTAAACATTTGATTTTAAACATCATTACGCTTGGTTTCTAAAACTATAAATCAAATGAATGAGAGTCATTTAGTAACAAATTAAATTTGTCAATATTTAGATTATAATATAAAAGGAAAAACTTTAAATATATTTGATTCCTAAATAGAGAGATACGAAATACGGAATTATAATGGCTAAAATACATTTTTACAAAATTGTAAAATCACCTTAAATTTAAAATCTTAAACAATAAATTTATATATATATTGCTCATTTTGTTTAATATAGGACTTTTAATTCACATGGCTTCAACAATCTTACAGAATCTTCTATATTTGTGTAGTCCCCTCCAGTAAAAATATTTTTAATTAGAATTACCTTTATTTATAATAACTGGATACTTTTAACTGAAATTTTATTAAAAAGATTTTCGATCATAAAATTCTTCATATATTCCATATCTTATTCATCCGAACTATCATCAAAGTAAATCAACAATTTAGATATTACTGGTTGGATTGTTTTGCAGAAAGACACTAAAAATATTGACTATTCAGTACCAATTAACTATGAGTAATCCTATACAATATGATAAAATTTTTAATTCAAAATCTTTGTGGTGTATCTGACATGTAATATTTCTCAACCAATTAGTTTGATGTGCCATGATTTAACCTAAATAGAGCCAATAATATGTTATCACAGAAAGGCCTGTTACCATATTTCTTTGGTTATAGAAGTTTGTGTCAATTTGTTGCTACCTCTTTACACCCTGAAAATACTCCAACTATCAATTACCTAAGTTCTTGCTTTCTAAAAACTTACTTTTCACTTGTCTTATTATGCAAATGATCAAATTGGTACCAATAAAATGGGTTTCACCTTTAACTAAGCATGATATCACTTTTTGAGAGTAAAGAATCATTTGTATTAGTATCTTTTTTGCGATCACCAAAACAAATTATTATTTTTGGCAAAAAGTGCAAGGTGAGATCTTGGTTGGTGTGTTGTGCAGTACAAATAAATCTTTTTTCATCACCTTCATGGCTTCGAAGTATGAGCACTGCAGTTGATTGGCATAATAATTATTGAAATAATTTGAAGTTTCCTTCATAGCTCCTCCTGAACATGTCCTTTGCTTCCTCACTCATGATTACTCCATTTGCAACATTCTAGTTAAGAATTGTGTTGTGATTCCCACACTAATATGTTAATGATTTTGTGACACAGTACAAGGATAAGCACCTATAAATAAAGGACATAGGTAAAAGTGAAAAACTATTATGACAAGGTTATGTCCTTATATAGTAGTAATCAAGTCACCAAATTTTAAACAGATACTAAAAGTAGTGCATCAAATGATTGACTACTTCATACATTCTACTCAATCTTCTTCCACTACACCCATATTTTCTTTTTCAAAAAATCTTGTGATTTGAGTAGTAATATTAATGTATATTAAATAAAGTAATGATAAGTAATTAAGTTTAAAAGCTTGTAATTTAAAAATTTAATATGAAATTGAAGTATTAAACCCTAAAACCTAAATTAAAGTACTTAACATTTTCCTGAATTACTCGTCCTCAAAATCCATAATCCATATTCTTTGATGATCGGTTTTCGAGGTCCACATGATTGATTTCCATGAAATTGGAATTGCGTATACATTCCAGTCAATGGGTCAGGCCCAAGAGACAAAAAAAGGAAAATTACTCTATGCACCTCCAGTTTTCAACATATCCCCATAATTGGTGAGATGACGGAATTGCCCCGTCCTCTTCTCGCTGACTGTACTTCCAATCATTACCACTGCAGAAGAAGAAAAAGAGAAGAACCGCAAAAAAAATCTTGTTATGAAAAGATTGTTCTGAAAATATATTCTTTGAATGATTTTTTTTTCTGGTTCAGAAAACTTATTCTGAAATTTATTCTAAAAATATTTTTCTGAAAATTTTATCCTATTATAAAAAATATATTTTATAATTTATTTATAAATTTAAAAAATGTATTATAATTTAAAAAAAAAAGGTAATTCGAAAAGTCACTTTAAAAGAAGTTAAAATATCATTTTGAAAATAATAGGGTGCAGATTGAAATTGAGGGGGTGTGAGAAGCAATTATCCAAAAAAGATAATACACCTTAATGTTCTGAAATATTTTGAAATATATTTCATATGTTTCAGAAATTTTTCAAAAATCTTTTCTATTCTGAAAAATGTATTTTATAAGTTTCAAAAAATGTGTTGTAGAAAAATAGAAGCCACTTTAAAAAAAAAAGTAAAATAGCTATTTTTAAATTGTAGGGTGCAGTTTAAAATTGAGGAGGTGTGAGAAGCAATTGTCCAAAAAACAATACAGCTTAATGGTCTGAAATGTTCTCCGGTCCCCCTCTTTGTGTTATTTCACTAATATATGAAAACAGTATAATAAGCTTTCTCTTAGTTTAATAAATCTCAATAAAATAATTATAAAAAAGACATGCAAAAAGGTCAGTGCAATTAATATAAAAAATTGAACATTCTATTACCTTTTAACATTAAACAACCCAGCTTATGTGGCAACATAAACATCAAAAGTTATTGTCTTTATTGACATAAATTTTCATAAATCCACAAAATATTATGATATAGAAGAACATGAAAAAGATATGTCCTTAATTTTGTTAGCTCCTGAGAATTAGGTCCTTAAAGGTAAGGCATTGGTGAGGGTATCACAGCTGGAACATGTTGAACTGAATATATTATTTGGTATGGAAGCAATGGTAGGTTGCTTTATACGTGGAGTGTATTTAAAGGGTACACAGAACTCTCTTTGATATTGTGTCATGTTATAATTTAAAGAAAGAATTAGAAGCAAATATAATAAAGAAAAATCTAAGTTATGCATCTTCTAGTCCTTGTCGGCGTCACCTTTGTTTTTATTTTGGGTAAGTTTACACCATTATTTGTTTGGTTTGGTTAGGTGTATCCGACCTTTTTGTTTCTTTACTATAATTCTATATTAATCCAATGACATAGGGTAGGATAGAGTTTTGAGTTATTTTATTGTTTCGATTGTTTAAATTTAGTGGAATTGAACTATATAATAATATCATGAATTGGATTCCATGTCATGCTATCCAAAACTCTTGCTTGTTTATTTTCTACATTCAGAAGTCTTACTTCCCAATTTGACGGATATCCAATTGGATTATAATATATATACTATAATGTTTAACTTTAATGCAATTATAATTTTGACCCTCTTAATTTAAACCCTAACACAGTTCTTATTTTGTACGTCGAATCCTTTTCAAGCCATCGAGGTAGCATTCGGTGTAGTTCTCATAAGAAAATAATTTCCCACAACCATTATTAAATTTCTATTCGTCTAAGATTTTTCTCATTTTACATACATCAAATAATGAAAATTCATAATAAAAAATTTTGAAACGAATGAAGATATTTTTTTATTTCATTATACACATTATCTATTATCAGGTAAATTTAAGTCTAATGTATTTTCTTAAAATCAATTTGGAAGAATTGTTTCATCTTATATAATAATGTAAATTTATATTAATATTAGTTTATATGTGATTTTTGTCATTTTTTAATGTACGAAGCTTGCATATATTATACGTGAAACTATATTTTATGAATAATCCGATATAGGTGATACAATAGGCTTAACATATATGATTATATATTAAGAGGTGAGTTTATATGATACTATATTAAAAGGTGAGTTTGATATTATATTAGGAAGTGAGCTTGATACCATACCAAAATGTAGGTTTAAATCTAACTAACAAAGGGGCGAGATAGGTGTTAATTTGACTATTTCTTTTCTATAAAGTTAAAATTTATTTTCATCTACATTCTCATATACAACAGTATTAATTTTTTTTTTCATCCTCGTCTCCATTAGGGAACAGTACACACCTACTCGCTCAAATATTAATTTTTATATAAAAATCACAGTAAAAAAATATAATATTATCAAGTATTCAATGTGAAAATGTTAGAAGGATATACATTTTATTTTTCCAATGTCAAATATTAAGAAAAAAAGAATTAAATTATATAAATATCAAATAACAATTAGATAAATATCAAATAATTATAGAAAAGAGTAAAAATGATTAAATTAATGACTTTAAAATAAGTTATGAAACTAAAGACGAAAGAAAAATTAATATATATTTTTTAGGTAAAGGAAGACAAACATAAAGACAAAAATAGGTATTGAAAAGGATATGGAAACGATGACATATATATATATATATCCTCGTTTCTCATAACAAATTTAAAAAATCGAATCTTATTCATACTCATACTCATATCCAATTAATACAATTTTTTTTTATAAAAATTAAGACTAATTCCAACAATAATCTTAGAAACAAGTTCATTTGTCATTCTTAAATTTAACTTATCTTCTCCTAATATATGAATGTGAAAGCAATTTTATATATCTATATCAAATTAAAAATTTAGTTCGAGACAAACTTTATTTTACAAACTAAAGAGTTAGATTCAAATTTATTTTCTAAAACCACATATAAAATATCTACTCTAATCAGCTCTTTTTTTTCTTTTGTTTTTCTTTTATTTTTTCACTCGAGAATGTCAAGCTTTATATTTCTTGAAGTGTCACCTCAAATAAATTTTGAGTTTTACAGGTTTTATTTTATTGTGTTTTTCTTTCCTACACGTTTTTTCGTTGTGTCACCTAATGATTCTCATGACCAGCTGGAAGAAAAATACCCAAAAAGTATCATAATTCGATATGCATGAATCAGTTCAAAATTGGTAAGGAGTTGAAAGTTCAAAGTTCGTAGAAACAATATTTTTTTATAAAGAGTTTAGTAATATCTACTCTTAATTCCAACACTCAATTATAAATTATCATCAATCAGTACATTTAATAGAAATCACACAGGATATCTTGAAATGCAAAGAGATAGATTATTGAAAACATTAAAAAAAAAAATATTAAAAATAAGTAGGGTCACTGCATACTAGGGTGGTTGGTAATGCATTTGTCTAGAATGATCATGCCCTTGAATGTCTTCAACACAAACACTTCTTTGTCCTCTTTCTTCAGTCCAGAAAATGACCCAATTAAGAGTAATGATTGTGTTATGATTTTAGATTATGCAAGAACCATCTTATTAACAAATTTATTATCCCAAAACATATATTAGAATTGTTGTTAACAAATTTTTACACAAATTATACACCAATAATGCAATTGAAGAGCTAAGGGTGAAGGACATGTTCTGAGAAAGACATTATAACAATGTTTATCCATATGAGGGGTGCCCTTAAAATTGGATGACACTTGAGCCCAAAAACCCCAACACTATAGACACAATAAGTCATAATAAAGAGGAACAAGATAGACTCTGAGCATTTGGTCCCTTGGTTTGGGGTGCACAATGAAACGTGTATACATTCCCTTCAAAATTGGGTATGGTGTCCTACTCCAATGATTCCAAAGAGTAACGAATAATGCATAAAGTTGAAAACCTGACATAAGTGTCAGCCTATTTATAAATGCTAGAAACAACTTATAAATACCCATGCACAGGAAGACAATTTTATTATTATCAGGTCACATTCGAAAAATATTTTTTATTCAATATGTAATATAATTATGGAGGTAATCTATGCCTTAAAGTATTTAAACTTCAATTATTTAATTGAGTTAGATCAATTTTTTCTTCATTCTGCCTTTAGTTTTCTTGACTTCAAATAGTTGTTCACTAATCTCTTTGCTGATTTCAGTTGACCCAATTGAGTTATAATAAGTCTAAGTCTATGAAGGTGTTATTTCACACATTTTTTTTTTCTTAACGTAACTTATAATGCTGAAATAAACATTTTTTTTTATATATGGATTATGTCATAATTTTTGAGATATGGAATCGAGTGGATGTGATTATTATAGGGCCCATGCTAAAGTCAATAATCTTGGTCTTGATGTTAATGTATGATATCCTCGCAGTTTCATGTAAGTTATTAGTTTGAACTTTGACCAAATGAGTTTATTCCATTTTCACTGTGTAATGTTGATTTTATTTGTATTATTTATCTATTTATTTTAGTTTTATTTGTGACATCGAGATCGATAGACTATTTGGTACATGGAGATGGGAATTGAGAATGGGTTTGTGAAAATGGATTTAATATAGATTAGATTAAAATCCGTAAAACTGATTGGATTAAGTTAAAAAATTGTGTTGTAAATTGAATTATATTTTTTTTTTGTACAGATGGAGTTAGGTTGGAGTAGTATGTAAATTTATATACAAGTTTTTATTTATAAAATGATAATTATATTTTTAAAATAAAAAATAGTATAGAGAAATTATTTTATTAATATACATTATAATTTATACCAAAATAGTTTATCTAAAATTTAAATTAATTTGATTAATATACTTAAATTCTAAAAATATATTTTTAAAATTATTTACTTTACTTTTTGAAGAAGGTCAAAATTATTTATTAAGTCAATTAGAAAAAAAAAGAATCGTATAATAGAAATAAGCTAATTTAATTTTTTTTTAGTGGGCGAGTCTGTGATTGGATACCTCTATTTCAGAATTGTATAAAAATATTTCAATTTAATCTGTTAATTCACTTTTTAAGGATTAAAATTAATATTTTATGGATCAGAGAGTAGTGGAAGTTTCATCTTTAATTTTGCCTCCATTTTAATCTTTAGTGCTAAAATCCATTTGTTTCTTGCTCATAAGAAAACTATGGTCAAACGTAAGTAAATTTCTGATTAGCAATTATTATAGATTGACTATTTTTGGTTTCGGTTTATGTAGTTGTATTGTGCTGTGACGTGTAATATCACCATATTGTTTTGTCTCATGTTTGAGTGAATGGAAAATATCTCATTTCATAAAATTATTAAATATAGTTTTAATTTTGCTATTATATCCTTAACTATTTATTGTGGAGTTAAAGAAATCTATTAATATGAAAGATAAAATATGTACTAAGAAATTGTACATTAATTACATTTTCGTGAAAAAAATTAAAAGGTTGTTTGAGATCTAGATAAGACATAACATGATAAATTAATTATTATATGATGTTTTAATCAATTATTTATTCCAATTGTGATATTATTTGTTTATTGTAGTGTCTATTTTTTTTATACAGATTAAAAATGACACTAAATATATTTAGTTTTTGAAACAATTTTATTTTAGTTTCTCAATTAATATCTTTTACAAAATATAATTAAATTTAATATTCAAAATGTTAAACTTTATGCATTCCATTGAAAATGTATCCCATTTCATTTATTTCAAATATTAATAGTGAGATTAAGATATAAATAAATGATAAATAAATACCATATATCAATAATAAACCATTGCTTTCAATGCATAGCTGGTGTAGCAGCTATTATGTACCAAATCGTTTTCTTATTCTGTCAAAAACGTCGTATTATCAAACATTTTCTTCCAAAATTTACACATTATTACAGATAAAAACATTGAAGTCGGTGCAAATAAGCTACAAAAGGAATTGAAATAATGAAAATTCCAAAACCCTAATTTTTTTTCCTTTTTTCTGGTCCACCTAGATCCTCCATGGAAACGAACACTGACCACTCAACAAGGTACTGCTAATTAAATATAACTCGTGTAAGCATGGCCAATTCTTTTGTTGACCCCTCGTGCTTTGAGACTTCACAATATAAACAAAGAGACAACATCATTTTCATACAACTTTTTTTATATTTTACTATAATTATTATTCCACCACACCTTTAGAAAATTCAACTAATAATGCTATTTCCTTTTCCTTTTTTGTTTTCCCACTCTATTGTCATCACCAAAACCTAGGTGTTAAGCTTATAAGAAACTGTAGTTAGGCTTGATGGATTAATTACTTGCTTATAACCCTAATAAATTACTATAATCAAGATAATGTGTTTTTTATGGAGTAGTTGCTTTTTTGCTTATGCTATGTGTAGCTCCAAACTTTTCTGAACTTGACCTAAAAATTGATACGTATACGCTGACAACTATTTTATTTAATGGAATAATATTTATCATTTAGTCTTTCTCCTGTTCGGATTATACCTAATTAAGCACCAAATAAAGCATGTGGGTTAATTTGATATTAATTATTAGTGGGTATTTGTGCAAAGTTTTATGTCTTAATTATGAATAAGAAGAATGGTGTTAATTAAATGTTTCTGCTATGGTGTCATTTTCTTTGCCTAATTTTGTATGGGTTGATTAGGTTTGATAAACTCCAAAAGGCCTACCTTTTGGTAACACAAATATGATGGGATGAAATAATCTCCATTAAAATAGTGTGGCACTTGTGTGTGCGCACTTGGAAGAAGAAAGAAAATGACGTGCATAAGAACAATTCATTCCGTAGCTAAATTTTTACATAAATATACATATTATTGTCAATTAACGTCTTTATAAATTATAATAATATATTATATCAGTTTACTTTTCAAAGCTAATTTAATATTTAAAATTACAACATAAAATTAGAATTTTTATTTTAATCATTTAAGAAAAATATTCTTGTGGTTGCAGAAACTTAGTTAATAATTGTGAAATGATTTCATAGCGTGCATTTGCCACGCGTAACGCATAGGCAACGATGCGTTAAAATTCTGTATATACTCATTACGCATTCTCTACAACTTTTTCATCTATCAATTTATGCATATTCCCAGGTTTTTAACCACTTTTTTTCTGAATTTACTTCGTTTCTTAAAAAATATCTTAAATTTATAATTATAATTACATTTTTTAAAGTAATAATTTATTATACATAATATAAATAAAAGATAATGTTAATTAAGTATAAAATTAATAATATTAATTAAAGATAATATTATTAGAGGAGTGTTTTCAGTAGAACAAAACTTGACCTGTGTTATAAGGTAATGGATGTGACTCAACACTGATATATAAACATATTTTTTTCTTAATTTGTAAAATGTTTTTCTGTCATCATAATATATATATATATATATTGAATATTAATATATTTTAATAGAAAGAAAGAATGTTTGTGAATCGTGAAATGAAGTCAACAAAAGGACATGAATAAAGAGAATGTTTTGAATGGCAGACCATAATGCTTTGAGAAGGGTATGTTATTAGTAGCATTGAGATTTTGGTAGACAAAATGTACGTCACATGTCAACTTAGCATTTTCTTAGCCAATCTTCTTATTGAAAATTTTAAAGAAAAAAAATATAAATTTACACACAAATTTGTAATAATAAAAAATTATATAAATTAATTTTAAATTATAAAAAAATATTTTTTCTTTTATCATTAATTTGTCCAAATATATAGGAAAAACGGTAATTACATATTTTTCAAGCATTCCTCTGAGTTGATTTTTTTTTAAGAATATCAGCCATAAAAATAACTCATTTAACTTGTTTTATATATTACAAAGTATGATGAGATTTCATATTACTATATCATTACTAAGAAATTTATTTTCTATTTTGTTTTAATAAGAAAAACTTTTAACTTGTATTTAAATCAATTTAATCTACTCGAATAAAACTATTTCTATAACATTAGATGCATTTAAAAAAATACTCATATGTTCGTTTTTTTTTTTTTTTTAAGACTGCACCTAATTTATTCAACAAAACAAGAGTGTATTTTTTATGAATGTTGGTTGGTTGAGTCTGAGAGTTAATTAGTAAACAAACATTTTATTCTTTCTCTATTTACAAAATATTATGAATATTTAATGAGTATTTTCACATATGTTCCTCCATGGACCTAAAAATATCATTTGTTTTTGTAATTAATACTATCATTACAACTGTACCAATCGAACAATAAATGGGATAAGTTCATATAATTTAATTAATTCAAAAATAAATATACAATTTAACAATTCTCAAACAAATAGCATTGTTCAAGGTACCCATATTTTTAACTTCACTTATAGACTTTAAAAATTAAATAATTACATGTAGACAAAATCAAATAGATGTTAAACACGTAACATTCTATAGACTTTATGATGATATTTTTATTATTATTATTTTTATTATGACGATTATTATTATTATTATCATTTTATTATCATTATTATTATTAATATTAACAGTATTAATAATAAAAATGTTATTAATAATATTATTTATAAATTTACTTGTAGATAATCACAATTTTGTAATTTATCTAAGAATTTAAAAATAATTTAAAAAATATTAAAATGATATTTAAATATTTTAATACTAAATTGAAAAGTTTATATAAACAAGAAAATTTAATTATTTAATTTTCATTTTAATATAATCATCATTTCTAGAAAAAAAAATTATATATTTTTTTAGAATTTTAACCACATCCTTTATTTATTAATTTGAATATCAAATGTCATTCTTAGACTCGTGAGAATGAAGAGAATAACATTGTCTAATTAGAAGTTTGTTTAGAGTGAATTCAATTTTGCTTTTTTTTTTTAAGTTAGTTTTGAGCTTTTTTACTTATATGGTTATAAGTGTTTGCATATGGTGTTTTTGACACCCTAATAATAATCTCTATTAGTTTAAAGTCTTAGTGATATGTTCAGATTAAAATTTTGTGGTGCAGGTTAAACTATCTTTGTGATTTATAGAAAATTTGGAGCTATTTGTGAACTCAGACAAGGGAAACTAGTTTTGTTTTTTTGTTTTTTTTTTAATAAAACTCTAAGTTAGAAGATCTAAATGTTCTGATAGCGATAATATAGGGGATAAAATTGGTATATACATGTTGTTTTGATGTTAAAGTAAGTTCTTTCGTAATATTTCATAATAAATTGATAGTGTTTGAATTGTTAGATGGTCAAATATTGTGAAATTTTGATATAGGAGTAATTGGAGTTTTCTTTTTGTATCTGAATAAAGAGCTCCAAAATTATTAGTAATCACAATGATAGCATAATCTGCACCACAAAGTCCTAATCAACGATCTAATCATATCACTAGAATCCTGAACTAACAAACACTCATCCCAAAGATAAAAACACCACGTGCAAACATCGTCTACTTAGGTAAACAACTTATGATCAGACGGTTTTACTCTAATTATCATCAGAAGTCGAAAAATATAATTGTTCAAGATTGTTAGGTATGACTCGTAATACTAAATACAGGGACAAATGTAGGAGAGAGTGTAGACATTGCCCATTGTAGGAAGTTATAGGCTTAGTGGGCTGGGCTGAGGATGAGGGGCGAAGCACCCACTTACATATGTATTTTGATAATTGTAATGTGTTTAGGGTTATTTATATAACCATCTGTAATTGTAATCTTAATTTTAATCTCTCTAATAACAAAACACAACTACTCAAATGCTATACAATAGACAAATTGTCGAACCTCGTTAAATCTTATGTTGTTTATTTCTTTTATTTTAGTTCATCCTGTATTTTATAGTACGAGTTTCTCAACAAAAATTATTGAATAAGATTGTAAATGTTATAAGTTTTTGTGTTGTAACTGTTTTAAAGAATATTTGTAATATATTTCCTTTTTTTCTAAATCTTTTTATTATAATGTGTAATTGTAGATATTTAAGATTTACAGCGTCGTAACGGTTTTCTTTTTTCTAAGGTTTTTGTGCTGTAACTGTTTTAAAGAATATTTAT
>Ga0099824_1005911_pt1 | contig 17046 bp, 6 predicted proteins | sample SiratrowhiteBW_FD_76837 | JGI IMG/M metagenome (GOLD analysis project Ga0099824, IMG submission 76837) | Root nodule microbial communities of legume samples collected from California, USA - Siratro white BW | ecosystem: Host-associated > Plants > Roots > Nodule | place: USA: California... | reverse complement strand
TATATATATATATATATATATATATATATATATTTTCATTTATAATACTTTCCTTTTCTTTTTTCAAGACAACTATAATATAATTAATATCCCTTCAATCTACCCATACTCAATATAATTTATCCATTCATAATTATATTATTGATATAAAATAATTAAATCAATAAAAATTGTTTACTTTATAAAAGAAATAATAAAAAGTGTATTATACATGTTATATTGTTTTCTATTTTTTTATCGATAAAAATATGTTTACTTAATATTTAATTGAAGTAAATCAGAAAAAAAATATATTTTTATCTCCTTATTTGATTCAATATTTATGATAAAATTGAGAGGAGAAAATGTTATTTAAAATATTTTTTATTTATATTAAAAACAACTTTATTTTTTTTGAATATAAAATTATTAAAACACAAAAGTAAGATGTTCACGGGTTGGATTAGATAAAATCATTATCAACCTACTAAAAAAATATCTAGTTAGTTGATTCAGTTTCTATATTTTTTATATTAAAATTAATTTAATCCAATTCATTTTAATTTTTTATCATCTTATTTTATAAGGGTTAATTAGTAATTTCAGAAATATATCAATTAAAAAATAAAAACAAATCTATAACATCTATCAAATCAATCTCAAACTTTCATAACCAATCATCTCAAATATCTTCAAATCTTACCATCCTCCATTGATCTAAACAACCCTATCATCCACACACAATCCACTCAAATCCCTTCAAATCTATCATCTCAAATCCAGTCCCCAACCAAACAAAGGCTTATATATTTATTATTTATGTTAACGTAGCAAGTATAACTTTGCAAAACAGTTCATTACTTTGTTTCTTCACCGAATTGAACAAGAAATAAAACTGGGTTTTGGTTGATTCCATTCATGAAATTAATGAACTAATTTTAAGTTTTTTAGTGTTTTGATGAACTTTCAATATTGTTTCTTGTGTTTTATTTTAGAAACTTAAAAACAGTTTTAAATTTAATTTTGCCTTCGTGGTAGGTAGTGTTTGAACATAGAAAAAAAACGATATTTCTAAGTTAAATGTATGGTAATTATTTTAAGAATAACAACTTTTGTAATAATGTGAAGACACAACCTTGGATAATTACGTATGAGTTTTTTAAAACATGCTTTATAAAACAGTTTTAGTTTTTAAATTCAGTTAAAAAAAGTGGACTAAATTTTGAACCAAATTGAAAATCAGTTTACTCTAAAACCGATTATTGAAAAGTAATTTATTTCTAAACTGATTCTCTAAATCAGTTGATAAGTTTAATTTAGTTTTTCAAATAACTAAATTTTACACATCTCTCCTTTTAATTGAGACAAATTATGACTTCTAGTTTTTCATTAGTAAGTAGGTCTCAATCTCTACTCATTTTTTACACTTACCAATGTCTTATCAAACAGTATTTTTTTTTTAAGTTATACACCAATTAATTCTAACTCTAAGGACACTTATTTCATAATTCATTTTGTCATAATGATTAAATAAATATTTGATGATTTCACTTCATACTTAACATTGTTATAAAAAACAAAGGATGTTCTATATCAATATAATATGAAAATATCAAATCATTCATGTAATATCTATGTCTGATCATTGATGGAGACAATTTCTACTCGTGTTATACTTATCACCTCGTTTGAATCAAATTAATTTGTAGTGAAACCAGTTGAAAGTGAACCATATTTATGGTAAAAATAACCAAATTATTAGAAAATTAAAAAAAGAAACCAATAAATATTAAAAAACTATCAATAAAAATTTTACATTACTTTTTGTACTATATGAATTTCAACTTACAACCTCATTATATAGATAAAAGATTCACAATTATTACAATAAAATAAAATAAATAAAAACTATTTACACTGATAAATATATTTAAATTTATAAGCACAAATTATATGTCTTTTTTTTAACTTGACATAATAATAAATAATTTTTTTACTATCCATTCTTGGTATTTATTATCTAATATTATTTTAGAAAAAAAATAATCTTGGAGCAATTTTATTTTTCTCTAAGCAAAATCCAAGGAAATAAGCAAGATGAAGTGAAGGATAAGGAACTCTTTGCTAACCTCACTGGTAGCTGCAAGGGAAAATGGAGACACTATAAAATAAACCATTTTAATAAATTAAATGACTAGAACAAAGTTTTAAAAAATCAAGTAACTAAGAGGAAAAGGAAGAATTTTGTCTATATATAAATAATTACAAGTTTTAATATAGTTATCTAGTATTTTTTTTAGCATAGGATCCAAAAGGGCTTCGATTTGTCTTCTCTCCTCAGATAACTCCAAGGTAGGTACCTTTTTGTCCTCTCTCTATACTTTTTTACTTTTTATTTGGAATATCTGCACACGCTATATTCCTTTTTGGCTACTGTCCTAGCTTCTTACCATATCTTCTTACATACAAATAAATGTATTTAATTTAACATATTTTTTAAAAAGTATTATTTTCATCCATTATTCGATAAAAATCTATAAATTTGCTAATAACATGTGATTGGATTACTTTACAAAAATTTGATTTGCAAAAATTGTCCGTGTAATTCCTTTCAATGTCAATCGAGCAAGCCAATATATTAATTTAAAATAATTATTGTAAAAATAATTTCATATTATAAGAAAGAAGAAATTATACTTAAAAAATTAATTTATTCATTAATAATATAAAACAGTTTACATGCGCATCTAATTACAAACTTAGAGGTGAATGATAATTTTTAATTGATTGATAATATAAAACTATTCCGTGTCTTTGCCAACAACTTTTTTGTTGCCTATAAATAGGAGCTGTTTATTAAGAAGATGAGAGTGTCTAGTTTTGTTTCTTAGTAGTTTCCTTGTTCACTGTCCCTGATGGCTGAATCAAGAGGATCTGAAACACGCGAGGTAGTTGTAAATGTAACCAAGGACACCCCTAAAACAATGGAACGCTCCGACTCCTTTGTCTCTGTTCCTTTCTTGCAGAAGGTGGCTCCTACCCTTGCTTTTGTACCCGACAAAGCATTATATTTCTGTTATTACAATTATTAGATATATAATCTAATTCTGAAATATTTTGTTGTTGTGGAAGTCCCTTTTTAAATTGAAATAGAAGAACTGAGATTGGAAATGACAATATCATGGTTTGGTAACCTTTGTTTGTTGATGGACACATGCAGTTGATAGCTGAGGTGGTGGGCACATATTTCTTGATATTCGCAGGATGTGGTTCAGTTGTGGTGAACAAAAACAACTACAACGTGGTAACACTTCCTGGGATAGCAATTGTTTGGGGGCTGGTTGTCACAGTGCTGGTTTACTCTGTTGGTCATATCTCTGGTGCCCATTTTAATCCTGCTGTCACCATTGCTTTTGCCTCCACCAGAAGGTTTCCCTTGAAGCAGGTCACCCAACCAGAACCTTCTTTCTAAACTATAAACTTGGTTGTCATAAGACAACAAATTGTGCTTATTGGGAAATTGTGTTATCTTCCTTCATTGTCTCGAAACTGAAACTATTTATACATATATTTTTTTACCTGTTCTCCGATGCAGAGTTTTCATCTGCTTTTCTGATTATTTTTTCTATGCAGAAAACTGAATCCAAAACCTTAAGGGGACAAATGCATACCATACCATGTAACAAAAAAAGAAACTGTGAAAGTAACTCCTAACTGTTTTCATACAGGTACCAGCTTATGTGGCAGCTCAGCTTCTAGGAAGCACACTTGCAAGTGGAACTCTGAAGCTATTGTTTATGGGGAAGCATGACCAGTTTTCAGGAACAGTTCCGAGTGGAACTGACCTGCAAGCTTTTGTGTTTGAATTCATAATCACATTTTTCCTTATGTTTGTCATATCAGGTGTTGCCACTGATAACAGAGCGGTAACATCTCTCTCACCCTACTCTTTATGCTTAATACAATCTTTCTAATCAGATTTGGGGACCTTTTTCGACCACAGTAATTAATCAAGATCTTTAACTTTTCCCCAAGATTCAAGATATTTTCGTAAGTTTGGATGTTTTGAACCTGCCATATTTGTCCTCACAGAAAACAGTATTAAAGAATGATAATACCATACCATGTTTGTAGCAGAATTCGTTCTAGAGACAATATTAATTCATAGTTTTTTTTTTTATAATATTGGAATTTGTAAATAATGTTTAAAATAATAATCTTTGAATAAAGTCCTGGAGGTTTTTTATCTAAATGTTTCAAACCAATTTGACTTGTTTTTTAAGTAAACCAAAGTTGAGTTAAAGTTTTGAGTGGTGGAAATTGAATACTTCATTGGCCGGTTAACTTTTTAGTCAAAAAGTGACAACCCAATCCAATCCATTTTTCCCTATAATGTCAGAAAGAAATGGAGAGAGGCATGGCAACACTGAGGTTAATAATGGTTGACCTTCCATGATGATGTTTCTACATAAAAAATTACATGATTCTTACACTATTTATTAATATTAAAATAATTTGAAAAAAAAAAATCAAATTATTCTTAGTTTCTAAATATTGGAATCAAGAAAGAAAAAATGTAGCATCTAAGTCCGTTTAAAATTGTGCAGATTGGTGAGTTGGCTGGGATTGCAATTGGGTCTACGATACTGCTGAACGTGCTGATTGGAGGGTAGTTAACCAATCCAGAGCCTAATGAAATGGAAAATATAGATACACATAATAATATTGTTGTAGCAATAACATGTGATGAGAATGTTTGATATTTGACAGGCCAGTGACAGGAGCATCAATGAACCCAGTGAGAAGCCTTGGACCTGCTTTTGTGCACTCAAAATACACAGGAATATGGATATACATATTGGCACCAATTCTTGGAGCTGTGGTTGGAGCATTGGTCTACAATACCATTAGGTACACAGAGAAGCCACTGCGTGAGATCACCAAGAGTGCCTCTTTTCTCAAAGCACGTAATGGTGCCACCTAATAATTTAACCAAATGCAGATCTTCTAATCTTTCCATCACCTGTTCTGCCATTTCTCAATAGCTTTTGCATGTAATTCTCTTTGTTCAAGTAATATTCCAAAATAAGTAAAAGAGGTTTCGTAAACCACTCAAACAAACTACACTCTTTTGTTTCATTTCCTTGTTTCACAAAAGAACTTGCATTTGATCTAACAATTTTGTAGTTATTCATAGTACAGAGTTCTGTCAAAAAATATAGACTATACTAGAGTAGTTCTAGTAGGTCTCTTCAATGCTCTTTATTGCGGTCGGTGAGGAGTGGAAAGTTAAAATTTTACCATATGTATATAAAAATAATTTCATGAGATCATTAATTAGTGGAAATGCAAGGAAAATCATAAGAAATCTACTTAAATAATTTTTTTTAAAATTTCTAATTGAACGTTAGTTAGTCCGTTTTCAACCAAAACATAGAGAATGTTACAAAATTTACGACGAGAAAATCTTTCGTGGCCGGAGGTCCTGTTTAAACTCTAATTTTGTGTTTGTGGAAAGAAATTAAGTGGGGCTAATAGACACAATCAAAAGTTATTAAAATATAAACGTTAGATTGTGTTACGGGTTTTAAAGGTCTCATAACGGATATTAGTGGACTAATAATTATATTTTTTAATTTAATAGTAAACACACGTTCCAAAGAAAAACTGTTATTTGACAAAATTAGTTATTAATATTTAATTTGATTAAAATTACATTCACAGCAGTATGACATTATTTGTGTGAATAGAGCTAGTTAAAAAGATTAAGTAATTTGGCTAAATAATAACTTTTTTTTTCGGAAGGATAAGAGTCACTCCACAAAAATATTGTTATTTGATAGTATTAATAGTTAATATTTGATTATTGTAATTATAAGAAAATTTCAAAATTTTGACGGTCCAAATGTTCAGTAAGAATTTAATAATTTGGATTCAAATTAATCAATTATGATTAATAATTATAATTCAAATAACTAAATTATTTTTTTATTGAAATCAATAAAAATTATAAACAATCAAATTAAGTTTAGCTCAAATCAATCAAGTATCGTCAACTACCATAAGAAAGTTAACCTAAAACATTCATACTTTAATGAAAATTAAAATAATAGAAATATTTAAAGATAGAAAAATATTCTTTTGACATCACAATTCCAAAAATACAACTATCCTACAATTACTTTTTAGAATAAAATATTATATTAAAATAAAATAATAATTTATTTAAGTCTCAATTGGATGTAACTATATTTATGGATGTCAAAGCATCGATGCTCTTAAAGATATATAGATACATTGAATGCTAAATCATTATTGATTCAAGGAAAACAATTGATTCATCACATCTTACATTAACTATAAGTATGCAGTTCAAGGCTTAATGTGAAATGAACTTAAACTTCTGTTTAAGGTAAAACGAATTTTCTGTACTCTTGTTTTAAGCCGAAAGGGTTTATGGTTGAGGGTACACGAAAAAGAATACTTGTTTTTCAAAACCGGATTGTTAGAATACTGTAAAATAGGTTTTTAGCACTACTTTACTGCAACAAAACTGATTTATACTTTTACTACATAATTGTCTTGACTATGACTATTACTTAACTAGTTAACATGAACATGGAAGAGGTTAGAAGTTAACATGAACATGAAAGAGATTTCAAATTGAAGACACCCAGAAGAAATGTTTGAAGGTGCTCTGATCATTCATGTTGTTGGCAGGTGGACCTTGCATCTTAGTTTCCTCTGTCCTATTCAGGTCCACTGCTAAATTCTATTGTTCTTTTGTTACTCTTCATTCTTCTCTATTGTTGAATTTGTTTAAGTGAACTTTGATGTATAAAGAATCGTAAGTCACTTTAGTGGTGACTTTTGATGGAAAAACTAAATAGACTCAAACTAGTGATCTTTGTTCAATAGTTGTTTTCTAGTGGTGTTTGTAATTAATCAAATAGGTTTTCCTTGGAGAATATGGTGGCCAAATGAAGACTCTACTTCAACTGAGATAACAAGATCAAGAATCAATTAGTCTTACACCACTTGTAGGTACTGAAAATACCCAAGAAATGGTAAGACAACAAGATTCCAAGAAGAACAAAGTGAAGGACGAAAGCAACAAAACAATACCCTATTAGATTATTATTTTTTTCATTTTTGTAGACTCTTCAAATTATCTATTGATGTTTGTTGGGATTATAAGCATGACTGGGAATAGAATATCTAAGACTTCAACTAATATAGTGATGGGAGAAGTTATTGATACTTAATGTTTTTATTTTCTGCTCGTAGCTTGAAGATAAGAGAAGATTAGCCAAATAGATTATATGTTTTTAATTAAGGCACAACAACACTATCCAAAAAAATTATAGTTATAATTACAGTTATAATACAATTTTTTTGTTATATTAATTAAATTTATAAAAATAAAAAACTATATAATCTCTTTCAACCTACATTTAATATAGTCTTTGAATTTATACTCATTTAATAATTCAACTATAATTAACTAGTTGTTTAAATAAATATTTAAAAATTATTAAATTTAATAAACATTATTAATTAGTAAAAATTAATATTATTTCTTAAATTGATATTTTTTTAATTTGATCATTTAAATATTTATATACATATAATTTAATTTTTGATACATTTAATCAATTTATTAATTAAAAAAATAAATATTGACAGACAATCACCAACTAAGACACATAAAACGAAACAGACAAAAGACCCATAACGATTTGGACCCTCGATCCAACTCTCCAGGACCCATCTAAAATCCTATAAATAAAAAAGAAATTCTATTGTTATTCTAATCCAAATTATCCTATAATACTTTAACGGTTGAGTAAATAAAAACTAAATTAAGAGTAAAAAGAAAAGATCATAACTAAAACGTGAAAATAATTAACCCATCTTACAATAACAATAATTATTAAATATACTTTCATGCTTCCCATTCATTCAAATCCTCAATCATACCATTTTCATGCTTTTAATTATAATTATTTCAATCTAATAAGAATTTCAACTCAATATTATATATACACACACGTATATATTTCTAATTTTATATATACAACTTACAGTATCAAGCTTCATACCCATATAAGAATCTATACAATAATTAGATTTAAACATTAACTCACTTTAACTACATTGAAGCATATTTGGAAGCAAAGCTTTCCTCCTATGTTTTCAAAAATCTCAAAACATCCACACAAGTTTTTTTTTTAAGAAAAAAATCCTACATTAACATTTTTTCTTAACAAAACATCTAAAGATGAGAAAAAAATAATAAAATATTTGTAAGGAATATTTTTCTTAACACAATCAAATTCAACCAGTCTACTAAATTATTTATTTTTCTGAGCACTTGACTAATCTAACATAACAACGGTAGTTAGAATTTTCTCAAAAATTAGAAAGAATTAAAAAAAAATTAAGGAGATAGACCTCGACAATGAAAGAAAAAAAAAAAAAACTTCTACTTATAAATTTTAAAATCTTTATTTTTTAAAATTTATCTTGAGTAAAAGTCAAGTTTTACAATAACAAAACAGATTAGATCTAATAATTATTTTTTTCTAACCCAACCTATAGGTTATAAGTACAAATTAATTACTCTTAGAGACTAAAGTTTTATTCTAATTGGTTTTGTACTTGTTTTACACGGTCATGGACTCGATAGAAGAATAGTGAGAAGTATAAATTGATTGAATTTGCAAGTGAGAAGAACCTGAGTAAATATTTCACATGTACTCGGCGTAAATAGTTGAATCTTCTTGCCCATTTTTATTTTTATTTTCAAGAGAATAATTGAATGTACCATGCTTAAATAAATAATTAGGTCCACATCAATCTTCGAAATCATCGTCGTCATGTGCTAAAACACATCAATCCGATTGAAAAGATTCAAATAAGCCTCGTATGTCATTGTATCTACTTTTATTATATATTAGGCTTAAAACTATTTGTGATTTATTTAATTTTTTATTTCCTTATTTTTAATATAAATTTCTAATAATTTGGTTTCTTAGGTGAGAAAATGGTAAGTATCACGGAAACATATCCCTGTATGACATAATGATTTACCACTTTATATCTCATACCATTGTTATTATGTTACACTTATTGAAAAAAGATTGAACTTTTAATGGGTATAAAACAATAAAATGAATTATTATAGGAATAATTTGCATATTGATATTAAATTATTTACTTTTATAATATTTCAAAAATTATGTTATTTATATATCAAGGTATTCAAAAACTAAGAACGTAACAAAACAATTCTTGCTTTTATTATTATTATTACTATTTATGGGGTAAACTCTTCCCCCATCCATAATCCTAACCCTGTCATCAGATATAAATAAAGATCACATCCCACTTTCTCCTATCTTCATATTCACTGGGAAATTCATTTTTTTTTATCAGCCATATCTGTGGGAAATTCATTTATCTGCTGTTCCTTTGCTCTTCTTTATGCAATGGACGACACTCCAGTAACAAACCACGAGGTGGTCTTAGATGTAAACAAGGATGTCTCTAGAACAACTGAAGCCTCACGCTCCTGTCTCAGTGTTTCTTTCTTGCAAAAGGTGCCTCCAAATTTCTTTTTGTTGCCTAAATCCGCAGAAAGAAGAGTAAAATGAGCTTTTTTGTAAACTACAGTACATATCTTTTGATCAACATAATCTTAATCCATTGATCATGTTGAACAAGAAGCATTGACATTGGAAATGCCAAAACATGGTTTTTGTTTCTTTGATGGATACAGTTGGTAGCTGAGGTGGTGGGCACGTATTTCTTGATATTCACAGGGTGTTGTGCAGTGGTTGTGAACAAGAACAACGCCAACGTGGTAACACTTCCTGGGATAGCAATTGTTTGGGGGCTGGTTGTCACAGTGCTGGTTTACTCTGTCGGTCACATCTCTGGTGCCCATTTCAATCCTGCTGTCACCATTGCTTTTGCTTCCATCAGAAGGTTTCCCTGGAAGCAGGTGAACCAAACACACAATTTTTCCCTCTTTCTTTGATTATTGGTTCAAGTTGGTGGGAAAATATAGGTCAAACCATAGTTCATTTGAAATTGTATTCTAAGAGAAATTTGGTTAATTTATACAATATTTCAAAAGAGAGATAAGAGGATAAGTAAAATAAATATGGGTGATGTGAGGTAGGGAATTATTGAGGAAATGTGTTGTATAATCTTACATATCTCACCTTAAAATACTTATTTGCCTTGACCATTTTATACTAAGTTATTGGATGTTTATAGTTATGTTTGATTGAACATTGTAGGTACCAGCTTATGCAGTAGCACAGGTTGTTGGATCCACACTTGCAAGTGGGACGCTCAGACTCATATTCAGTGGCAATAAGAACCAGTTTTCAGGAACACTTCCATCTGGCAGTCACGCCCAAGCTTTTGTTGTTGAATTCATAATCACATTTCTCCTTATGTTTGTCATATCTGGTGTTGCCACCGATAACAGAGCGGTGAAGTTTCTTGTCCCCTCCTTAACTTTTGTTTTGCTTGTTATCACCTCCCAAAATTTGTACATAAAAAATGGACTAGTTGTCTAAATATATTTGTAGCGTTTTGAATCTTTTGGAAGAACGCTACAAGTTTGCATCACAAGATACGTCTTGTACTAAACAAAAATCCAGATTTGAATATTTGTCTTTCTTGGACCCTATAACATGGATGCCTTTATTTATTCATTTTATCTGTTTTCCAATCTTGCAGATTGGTGAGTTGGCTGGGATTGCCGTTGGGGCCACTGTGCTGTTGGATGTGTTGATTGCAGGGTACGTATTATTGCATATCTTATCCTAAGCTAATTGAATATTATTAATAGGCACACTCATTGAAATAAAGGTCAAAGTATGATGTCATGCATTAGCGTGATATAATAATAATTTTGTGATAATGATGTTATTATGTAATTAGTGATAACATGATTTGATGATTTTGTTATATGACAGACCAATCACAGGAGCATCATTGAACCCAGCAAGAAGCTTAGGCCCTGCCCTTGTGCACAATGAATTCAGAGGAATATGGATATATTTGGTGGCTCCAACATGTGGGGCTGTGGCTGGTGCATGGGTGTATAACAGTATTCGTTACACCGATAAGCCACTGCGTGAGATCACCCAAAGTGCTTCTTTCCTCAAAGGAAAACGGCTTAGTGGTGGCTCTAGCTGATTTCAAGTGTGGTTTAGAGAGGAGTAACTTTTGCAGAGTAGTTCTCACCAATGTTTATTATCTTCAACATCATGTATTATAGTTTGTTAGTTTTTGTTTTAGTGTTAATGTAACAATTTATCAAATTTATATTACTCAACTTCCATTACTAGATCCATCTTAATGGCTTTTCAAAATTATATACATATTAATTGGACTACCATTAATCCCTAAATAATTGGGATCCATCACTATTAATAATTATTAATCAGAATATCAATGATTAATTATTAGATAAATGGAATATTGATTATTAATTATTTAATAATTAATTACTACTATAATATTATAAAAGTATACCAGTAATTTAAAATGAAAAATTAAATATAATTTATATATTAATATCAATTATTAATTATAAAAGACATACTACATTGTTGATTATTATAAATAGCATATTAATTATTAATTTTAAAATATTAATCAATGTTGAATCCATCATGGTCAATTATATTTATAAATATTAACTTCCTTCTATTCTTAATTGAATACATCAAGAGAATAAAAATAATAATATTATTATTTTATCTCTAATATAATAGTTAATTCTTCAGAATGTAACGTAAAGTGATGTCAATTAATGTTTGTGATATAATGTGAGTATTTGATATTTGCAACAATATTTTAAAGTTTGAAAAAGGAATTTTATTTATCTATTTTTAAATATGTTAGAGAAAATAAAAAATGTTGAGACAAAGATGCGGAGAATTGAAAATTTGGCGGGGTGTCAGGTCATAAGGATTAATTATCTAGCCAACTTGTTTATATTTTTAATTTTTATATTATATAGAAAAAATATTAAAATTGATTTCTTAAAATAAAATAAAAAATATAATTTAAAAGGGTAAGTTTTTGTACTGTGTAATTTAAATGATTATATTTATAAGTTCATTATTAATTATAATTGAATAAATTAAGAAGTAAAAAAGAAGAAAAAATTTCTCAACTTATATTTATTATGACGAACTAATTTGATTTCATTTATTTTTATAGTCAAGTTTAAAGAGTTAGATTTAATCTATTCTATCATATCAAATTTGAACTTTAGAAAAAAAAAATTAAATAAATATATTTTTCTGAAACAAAAAAATTATAAATCTTTTAAATATAAGAAATACAAATAACAAATAAAAAGTATAAAGACCAAAATAAAACTTATTTACAAGGATTAAAAACACGTTTTACAAGTATTAAATAAGTCTTCTAAGATTTAAAACCCTAAACACCTATATTTTTATTTTCCAATTTTTACATTTATCATGAATGAAATATACGTATTTATTTTATACATATTATTATTTACAATTTCATTTCCAAACTTATTTTATTCGTAGTGATACATCATGTAGGAAGTAACCTAATGTGGACATTTATATGACTATTATCTTTTTATATTACAATTCGGTACTAGTAATGGTAAAAAAGTAGTGATTACGGATAATATTATATATATATATATATAAGATTTTTAAGCTTAAAGTTTCTATTATGTATCTTAGTGTTAAAACGCAAAATATAAATTTATTATTATTGTTAAATTATTTTATAAATTAATTTATCTAATACTAAGAGAAAAAAAATTATATTCAAATCAAATTTAAATTAATTTGTTAATATCTTTTAGATTCATTAACTAAATTTTGATAATTTTGTTAGTTATATGAAATAAAAAAAAATATTTTTGTCTCCTTTTCTCAATTTTAACAATTTTAAGGGTACTCTAACCTGTTTTTAAGGAACTAGAGACAGAAGGGCTAAACGAACCGATATGAGCAGAACTTGCTGATTTGCCATACATAGTTCTAAGGAAGTTCATTAAATGTAAGACTAACCCTGCTAAAATAATTGAAGCATGACATGACCAACAAAGGGAAGAGAAAAAAGACATTTCCTGAATATAGTGGTTCCTAGCAATTGATTAGGGAGAGAAAAATGATGGAGGGGAGAGAAACAAAGACAATTAAGGCAATATCTGCACTGCACGCACTGCATATTCTTTAATTGGTGAAACGGTTAACTTACTTTAATATCTCACTATTAAAGTTTATTCTATCATAGACTATTATTTTAAGTTTTGCTAAACATTTTGTCTGAATTTCTTATGAAATAAAATTAAGTATTCTTTAAGTAACAATACAAGTAAACATGTACACATGCTGATCTGGAAAGGAGATTAGGAAAGAACAATTGGAACACGGAAGGACAAAAGAATTGAAGTTCGGATGCCTCACTAAACAAGATATATTGGAAGATAGAAAACATCTTCTGTTGGGGTCATGATGCCTTGGGAAGAAACTAGTCTCCTCCTCAACTTTAAGTACCAGTAACAGGAGCAGAACCACTCCCTTGCCTGGTTCTTGGAATAATTATAGGCAAGCAACACAATAGAACAAATAGCAACTCCATCATGAAAGTCATCATTGAGATCCATACAAATATGCTCAACTTCCAATGCCATAAGATTCTCTTGAACAAGGGAAGTTCTGATTCAATAATAACTGATGAATCATATATTTGAGGAATGCCAGCACCAGGTGGATATTCTGCTCGGTGCTCAAGTGTTATTTTTAAGCATGAAGTAGGTACATTCCCTTCAACAAAACCTCTCAGCTTCACATTCAGTGTCTGGGTTTCTGATACAAAACCAGTGACAAGTGGTACAATCTTGAGGAATGTCGTCATTAGCCGGATAGGCTCGCTTATGAATTTTAACATGCAAGGTTGGTTTGCAGTCCAAATTGTTTTGCCATCAAAAGACAAGAAGTCTACCTTGATCTACGAAATAGACAATTCAAAGAAGAATTCGTAAGCAACAGTAACCTATGAAGTATGAACTGTAAATATCATCAATAATCACAGTTCATATTTGAAGCAGAACAATACAAGAAAAAGGAAATGAAAATTTTAACAAAATGAAATTATCAAGGAAACCATGATCAAACAATCAAAGTGATCCCTTCTTTGCCTAATAAATGCAAGTAACTACTATTTTACAGCACCCACACCACAATGATAGGAAACATAGCACGTAGAGAGAAAAAGATAACTACTTGAGGTATAATTTTTAGCTTTTATGTAAAGGCCAGTGAAGTGCCTTCGTCTCTAACACTTGGCATATATGCAGAAGAGGAATGTGCTGATGATTCTCTACCCTGTTGTCACCCATTAAAATTTAACAATTAGATAGGGGCACCAGGGATTGGAGTCTCTAAGCCAGTTCAAGTCCTACCAAACAAGTTCAATGGCTGAAAAATCTTTTGAATAATTGCATGAGCAAAAGCAGCACAGATGCACACAGTCACAGCTATCGAGCTTGTTTAAAGAAACTAATTCATGAAACACTAGAATCACGTTTACATCATTTCTTCTATCCAAACTCCAATCCAGCAATACTCGTATTTAGAGCTAGTACCAGGTTGCCACTCAAATGCTGCAGAACTATCGTCAAAAGTATAAACACTATAACCAAAACCATCAAAGATTCCCATACTAACATTACACATTTATGCTAGAACAAGTAAAACATCATGCAAGAAGTTCATGTAATTCTCTGGATTAATTAGAATGAATCAGATAAGTGACAAGTACCTGAAAGATGCCTAAATTTGTGTTGTATTCTGACTCTGGCAGAACCAATGAAACAGTGACCTGCACCTTCTGATTAGCAGGTATAACCCTTCTACCCATCCACTTTCCAACAGCAACGTTCTTCTCAGAATCAAGCCCACCCCCAACATTATCACAAGACATCAGAGGCACCAATGCAACAGGACTCTGCTTGGTGTAATCAAAGTTAAAACCCTGACTCATCTGAAAAGGCTTCTCCACCAAACTCTTCACCAAAAACCCACTCACCACAAGAGAACTAACCAAAAGAGCAAACAAAATGCAACAAACATAGACTGACCACAACAATCCCCACCCACACCTAAATGCAACATTCCACAAAGACTTGTGCTCTTTTAACCACCCCTGAGCTGAAGAACCAATGCACCCACAAACACCACACAACACTCTACCCAAAATATCCACCAACAAACCCTTCCCCTTTCTAATTGCTCCAAAAGGGTCCATAAAAAACATGAAAGCGTGTACCATAAACCACATCGGGCATTTCACTAACACAAAAAAAACATTGATTTGGAACACAATTGCTCTAATCACCAACCCCGTTAAATAATCGAGAAAGTTAATAGGGGAATTACCGAATTCCACCGCTGAGTCGGCGGAATCGGTGGCTCCGTCGTCATTCTCGGCGGTGGTTAACGTCGATTCCTCGTTACCCTCTTGGGTGGCAACGCTTGGAGATGAAGAGGGACGAAGTTTCTTTTGATTCGAATCGCATTTCTCGAGGGAATCCTCGTTTTCTTTCGGACTTTCGAGGTTTCTAAAAGTGGTCGAAGTGTCGTCGGAACCGGTCTTCGTGGGTTCCCAAGCAGGAGAATGACGGCGGGTTGAACGGCGGCGGATTGTGGTCGCCGGAGATGGAGAGGGAGGGTTGAGGTCGGAAATAATAGAAGCATCGGTGGAAGGTTGCGGTGAAGTATCAGCGGTGGTGAGACAATGGTGGAAGGGGCAGTGCGGTAGAGCGTCGAGGAAAACGTCGTCGTTTTGGTCGTTTAGTTCGTTTGGGCCCGGAAACGATGAGTCCATTGAAGATGAAATGATGGAATATTAAACTTGAGGGAATGGTTCATTCTGAACCCACTAAATTCAGAATTTGCTTTCTGAAAAAGGAAAGCATATTTCTAAGAAACACAACAAAAAAAAATATTATATTGCAAAACAAATACAAAAAGATCGTGGTATCAAAAGAAGTAAATGGTTTTTTGCTACTTTTTTTTCTGAGATAAATTTATAAACATTTCCTCCAAAAATAAACCAAAAAGTGTACTTTAGAGTTAAAATCTCTTTTGATTTCTCATGTTTAAACAGTTAATTTATAACACAACTTACTTACACGTTCTCAGGAGAAAGCAGCGTATACTCATCAATATTCAATATGAAAATAAAAATGAATAAACTATGGTATTTTCACGATCATTAACATTTCCTTTTTGTAATTTACTTTTTGATATCTTTTTGCATTTTCTTTCAATGACAACACTTTATATTTTACTATTTTAGGTGAATCAACGATTAACTTTAATACTTTTTACGATTGTTTGTTTACTTGTAATGTTATTATGATAGATAATATTAAGATTTTTTTTACTGGAAAATAATAGTAAAATGTTGAAGATTTAAATAAGTTTCTAGGATAGATATAGATATATAATTGCTATTCAATAACTTTTTGATTTGTTATTTCACTTCCATAGAAGAAGTTGGATCTTCAGCAACCATAAAATTCATTTCCTCGTCATCTTTTGCAATGAAAACAATGTTCTCTTCATAATGAGGTTTGATATTCGTAGAAAAGATATCAGTATGGTGAATTCACTTATCATAAAGTTCAAAGTAGAGGAAAGAAAATTCAATAGAAATACGACGCTATTATATTGATTCAACAACTAAGAGATATAATCATATTATTTGCAGAATACTAAAGAGTTTAGAAATTAGGGTTTTGTTGGAATAAGGAGAAACAGATTAGAAATTAGAAGTTAATTTAACTTGAGTGATTTAGTGCGAGTTTTTGAAAATTGTAATAATTGTACCCAAAAAGTGTTTTATGCATATATATATATATATATATATATATATATATATATATATATATATATATATTTTTTTTTTTATGAATATATATTTTTTTGTGTGTGAGAATTTTTGTTATATATTTTAAAAAAAAAAAATATATATATATAT
>Ga0099824_1005907_pt1 | contig 17055 bp, 15 predicted proteins | sample SiratrowhiteBW_FD_76837 | JGI IMG/M metagenome (GOLD analysis project Ga0099824, IMG submission 76837) | Root nodule microbial communities of legume samples collected from California, USA - Siratro white BW | ecosystem: Host-associated > Plants > Roots > Nodule | place: USA: California... | reverse complement strand
TATATATATATATATATATATATATATATATTTATAGATGTCATATTAATAAAATAATTCAAAATATATTATTCTTTATATAAATTTTATAATATTAATACAAAACAAAAGAAAAATATTCAAAAGAAGATAAACATATTTTTCATCAACTCACCTACCATATGCTTTGCTCATGTATAACATAAGATCACTATAAATTTAAAAACATAACACACACCACACAAAGAGAAAGGTAATATAGAATTTTAAAATGTATAATCATAAATTTAACTTTCTATCTCAACCAAACTACAAACACATCAAACTTTCATAATTTATCTCATATATCGCACTAAAATTACCAATTCTCTATAAGAACTTAAACAATTTCTCATGTCAGAAAATATGCTCACCCACATACATAGACACTTGACTTTACTAAGATTTAGATGTATACACCTGTCATACGATTCTCTGTTGTGAATTTCACATAGCCCTCAACCTAAATGAACCACATCAAACTCATATGACAGGATTAATCCATATGATCTGGTCTGATCGGTTATTTTCACATCATAATCGACTCTCATTACCTAGTAATTTCATCTATATGATTCCAATATACCAATAGAGTCAACATACATCCTTATTAATCAAATTCACAAACAATGCACATCATAAACAATCTCAACATGAGTATCTCATCTCCTGAAAATATGATGTCTTGATCACCAGTCATCATTTATTATTGTACATCATGTATTTCATAAACTTAAGAATTAATACCAACACGTACATACTCACAAACTTTCATATTCATTCAACACAATCCATCACATTTTCACATCACACATAAACTTTAAAATCCCAACATGCAATATAGTTTTAACAATTACATTAACAACCAGTAATCATTCTTAAACATAAAAGTTAATACAACCATAATAAAATTCAAGTAAAAATAAAAGAGAAAAGAAAACTTTAAAACTAAACTGGCACCCGACGCCAATCAAGGCAAAACACAAGTCTCTACATGATGCTTGGTGCCAAGAAAATGGTGCTCGACTCAACTCATCACGAGAACACCCTCTAGAAAATGCACTCAGTGCCACCATGGTCGCATTCGATGCTATACCTAGAAGGTAAATCTCTAAAAGTACAAAATATGAACTTTCTCAAGACCTGGTTATCTAACTACCTCAATTACTATCAATTCATTATCAAAGTATCATTAAAAAACTTTTTTTAACGTCAGAACAAAATGTATATATATCAAAATTATAAGTTATGTTATGTCTATGTTCTTAAAATCGTATCTCGATTAAAAGAATTCAATTTCAATAATCAACCGTCCGTACAAGCAAATTTAAGATTGGTGACCACGTTACTCCCATATTTAAATATTTTAACCTAAGGTTTTATTGAAAGGTAAAACTAGTTCCCCTTATATGAGTTCACAAAAAGCTTTGAAATTCCTAGAAACCACAAAGATAGCCTAACCACTACCACCACCACCTGAGAGTTTTGATCAATGATCTAAACATTTCACTAGGATCCTGAACATATTGTTAGGATTCTAAACTAACATAGACTTGTCTTGAAGATAAAAACACCACATGCAAACACCGTCTACTTAAGTAAACAGAAAACTCAATTTTGACTTCAAAAGAGAAAATAACAAAAAAGAACTTACTCTAAACAAATTTCTGATCAAGTAGTCTTACTCTGATCACTGTCAAAAGTCTAAAAATGATCTCACATCGTCAATCTGATGAAGAATAGAGTCCGACATCTAGAAAAAAATTCATAAAAAAAGAGAAAATATACTTTAAAAATAATAATTATATTAAAATAAAACTTGAATAACTGAAATTCTTATCTATTTATATAAAACTTTTTCTTTAATTCAAATATGATTCTAATCATACATATTTTATAACAATTTTTTAGGATTTTCTATTTCACATACAAAAGTAATTAAATGATTTACTTTTATTAAACTTTCAATTAGAGTTTTTCTCCTAATACATATATAAGAAAAGTGAAAACACAAAGTATGAAAATAGTTCACTTCTTCTCCCCGGCTCGCTCTTTCTATATATAATTTATCGATAACTTGGTTTAACTTTCATTTAAAAACAAGTTCTCTTATTCTGAGAATTAAAACGACTATTTTGATTATTTTAAAAACTAAAACGTCAAAAAGCAAGCAAGTAAAAATTCAAATGTTATTTTCAAAAAAATAAAAATAGAAAAGATGTATCAATAAATAAACTCATATATAGTCATCATGACTAGGATTGACACAAACAAGTTAAAACAGATGGGTGAACTAAACCTCTTAGTTCGATCCATCATTTTTTTGACAGGTAAATAGTTGGTCCACCAAACCCAATCCAACCTATTTTATCATCTTATAAACAAAATCATTACTTGCTAAATCATGATAGCAGAAAGTTGCAATGATTTAATTGAAACAAAATAGAAGGAAAATGTGGAGTATATATTCTGAAAATGCTAAAAGATAATGCAAAAGAATATCTGGGGGAAGACCCTTCCAAAAGTGACAGATATCTTACCATATATGCGCCATGTGAATGGGACTTACCAACCTCCAATTGCCTGCCAAAAATAATTCACACAAACCCAGCAACATATTTTACAAATCTGTTGGCTCGTACAAAATACTGTGTGTCCCATTTAGGATTCCCTCTTCATCATAATTAGGAAACATAAATCTGTTGGCTGTTTCATTTCGATTTCCGTGTCTACCAGAGGATCAACTCATTCATGCATTCAACTTCATCCACCATGTCTGCATATGTCTCATCGTCAAACAAATTTATCATTACTCTCAAAAACAAATTTATCATTACCCTCAAAGATTAAAGAAATATTATTATTATTATAATATATCGTGTTCTGTTAGATATAATACATGTAATAATTTTATATTATTTAGGAGTTAGAGACTAAAATCAATGTAAATATATATATACTTTTTAATCTTTTAAGATATATTTTAAAAATAAAATTATGATGAAATTTTAAATTCAGATAATATCTTAAATCGACTCTAATAATATTATCTCAAATAAGAATATATATGATTAAAAGGCTTATGATTCTTTCTTATTTTATTTAAAAAATTAATCTAATTTTAGTTATATATTATTATTTTGGTTGATATTTTTTAAACGTTGTCCCAAAGGGGATCACAACTTGGTACTTTCATATTAATTATTCTCTCCAATGTGCATCTTCCAACCAGCAAACTTTTATCTCTCATGTGTGCCTTTTTCCTGTCACTCCCATTCTCCCATAATGTACGTGGGGTACTTCCCTACATTGGCCTCTTATAAACCACACCATAAACAACAAAAGGTCCTATTTCGTACCTTTAATGCATGCAAAACTCCACTCGTTCAAAATTAAAATATTCCAGCCACCATCCAAATCATACATATTATGATTCTTTTGGCACACTAAAATATAAGTTCTTTGATACTTGATAACTCTCTCTATTCTCCCTCTTTCAACATCTACGTATATATATAAATAATCTCACTTACTTATAGTTTGGTGTGTGAGGGTTTCTCTCTAAATGCTATCTATGATGAAGATGAAGACCAAAGTTCTCAAATGCTGCATGAGGGAATTTTATAAACTCAGAAAGGTGAGAGTTGAAATATGCGAGCACGTTCGAATATTATTTTCATGTTGTAAGAAGTCACACTCACACGTTCCCAAAGATGTCCCAAAGGGTCACCTAGTTGTGTACGTTGGTGAGGATTGCAAGAGATTTGTCATCAAAGTAGGAATACTCAGCCATCCACTGTTCCAAGCCTTGCTGGACCATGCAGAGGACGTGTTTGGATTCACCAGTGGTTCCAAACTCCATATCCCTTGCAATGAGAACATTTTCCTTCACATTCTTCATATTGTTCAGGATCAACCGCTCTCTCATTGCTTCTAGTGTATGCTACTAATTTTCCATTCTGAGTCTTGTAGATAAATCATGATAGCTATCGGAAGAAGATATTATTATGATTTTCCTGGCAAACTTAATTTGTACATTTCATGCTGTTATTAACACAGTGCATCAACCGTTTTGTAAAAGAGAAATATCAGTGAAGTCTATTAGGTAGATTTGGCATAACCTTTTGGTCTATTATTAGTGTATTATAACTAATAAATTTATTAGAGAGCTTTTATATGAATAGTTTAGGCGCAATATTATTATTAAGCATTTAAGTGTGAGTTTAATAGTCACCAATACCTCTAAAGTTTTCGATTTTTCAAGACAGCTTAAGGTGAATTCATGAGTCTAAAACTCTGCCAAAAATCTCGGAAAATTTCTAGCCTTCGAGTATTTTATGAGCTATACATATAGCTTACAAATCCTTAATCATTGATTTGGCTAATTAATCCCTGTTTTTCAGCAGAAGAAAATATTCTCGATATTTTTGTTTAGTTCAGTGTACACAAAGTGAGACACCTTTAGTGTTGTTTTATTGTTTGATTTTGACAACATGGCCACGTGAAGAGACTCAAGAGAGCATTGACTACATCTAATAAGACATAAGAAGTCCATATCTGGTTATTATATAACACGCACGTAACCGAACTTATCTTAGGTACAGAACAAAAGGTGAGAACATGCAAACACGGTCACACCAATTAGGTTATTATAATTGGTAAGAGATCACTAATCTCTTTTAGTAGTAGTTAATTAGAATTTTTAGTATAAAAAGTGAGTAGAATAGCATCTAATAATTATAAATTAGTAACCAATTAACTAGCCTCCTGTCTCTAAACTCTCTGTTCCAGTTAAGAAAATCATACAATATAATCGAGAAAGATAAAATTGCAAAAAAATTCCAAAGCAATGTTACAAAGAATGGAAAGTTACGATAAATAAAGATATAGGGTTTGGTTCCACTTTATCGTTATCCTATATAACTCTCAATATATATGCATTGCAATTCAAGTTCAGAAAACTATTTATATTGAAAACCAAATTTATAATTGTTATTGAAGTTTAAATCCTTGAAAATCTACCCTTTAGCAATCTTTAATTAGAACAAACAAACCCAAAAGATCTCATTATAATGTTTGTTCCAAGAATATATGCAACTTTGTTTTATTCCTAATTCTTAATTCAATTTTCCAAAATGTCCTAAGATATGCTATCACTGTGCAATAATATTAAAAGTAAGCAAACAATATTATAATAAAATTGAAATTTACTCACGGAAATTTGTGTACAATTTTTTTTTTCTGTTAGGAAATTAACACATCTCCGTCAACTTTGTTACTGCGACCTCAAATCTCAACCCCACATTTGTCAATATTATTTATTTCCCTTTAAAGGTTTTTTACATTTTTAATTTCATTTTAGTTATAATTTATTTATAATAATAAATTTGTATAGTAATTTTTAATTATAAAACTATATAGTTTATTTTATTAATATCAACGAAAAATCAAATTATAACTCTGATAATAATTACATAAAATCAAAACATGTCTCTTTTTAATAAATTTTCGTTATAAAATATTCAGGACAAGCTTTTGTGTAAGAAACTATTTAACACTTTTATAGTATTAAAAAAAGCCGAAAAAAATTAAACTGAACTGGAAAGTATTGATTGTGTTGGATTAAAATTTCATACTAAATTAAAATTAAACCAAAACTTAATCGTATTTAATTTTATGTTTGATTTATATATTTTAAATAAACAAATTATATATTAAAAAAAATCAAACCAAGATGAGAATAGTCTTAAATGGAAAGGTCTTCCTGTTCAAACAATTTTCTAAATAATAATAAAAAAATTGAATAAAGGCAAAAGCCTTAAATACATTTTTAATTTTCTAAATTAAAAATATTATTTTTTTCTCTGATTAAAAAAATCATATATTAGTCTTTTAGTTTTGTCAACTTTATAATAAAGTCAAACACTACAGGAACACTGTTAATGTTATATTCAATTTTGGAAAGAAAAACAAAATTAATCAGATGATATAATACAATTCTCTCTTCACTAAAACTCTTAATTTCACAAAGATGGTGGTTGAAATCAATGCTTCCTTGACGTGGATGGCTAAATACCATTTCATTTCGTGCATGCATCTTCCAGAAAAAGAAAAAAAAAATTCTGAATTGTTTCTAACCAAATATATATTTCCCAATTTAAGCTGACAACATTCATCGCACTTAGACCAGTATGATACACATTTTCGCTGTAATATAAAATTTCAAATTCTTAAGGAAAATAGTTCTAAATAAAGTAAAAATATTAAAATGATGAAGATAAAAAAAAAAGTGGGGTTTTTTCTTAGATACATGTGAGATTTTAATTAAATAATTAATTAAATTTTAAGTATCAAAATCAAATATCTATTAATTATAAATTTGGGCATTCTTTATGAAAACTTTATTAAAAATAAATTTTTTATTAAGTATTTAAAATATTTTTTTATTTTCATATAAATACTCAACTCACCTGATTTATCTTTATTATTTCATTATTTGAGAATACTCCTCTAGGCGAGGAAAGTTCCTCTCTACCTCCATGTTTGATGAAGATGAATCTCCGAAGAGCACCTCTTTCCTTTCCCAACGAGTCCTTTCGTCTGTTCCTGCAGTCCGACTTCACACCTCGGTTCCCGTTGTATTGGCAAAGGCCTATTAGGTTTAGGCCACGAGCCGAGTATGATTTTACCTCCAAGCTGTGTGGTAGGTCGTGTCTGCAAATGACGTTCTTCCACAGAAAGTTATGTATCTGTCGAGCTGAGATATTTGCAACAGGTTTGGCTTCGATCCACTTGGTGAAGTAGTCAATAGCTACTATAAAAGATTTCACCTGCCCTTTTGCCAGAGGGAACTGTCCTAGTATATTGACTCTCTATCTACCAAGGCCATGGTGTCGTTGTTAGATGTATCTCTTATGAGGGCGCGTTAAATACGGGTCCATATTTCTAGCACTCTTGGCACTTCTCGGTGTAAGAGCAGGCATCTTGCTTGACAGTTGACCAGTAGTACCCTGCTGTAAGGACTCCAACTGCCATGGATCTTGTTCTCAAATGCATACATCAAATCACTTTATGGAGCTTAGAGAGGATGTAGTTTGCCTGATCCTGGTCTAGGCATTTAAGTAAAGGTGACGAGAATCCCCTCTTGAATAGTTCGTCGTCAATGACTGTATAAGAGGCGGCCTGTCTTCGTATCCTCTTTGCTTCCATTTGGTCCTCGGGCAGCTTATTGTTGGCCAAGAAGTTTAAAATGGACGTCATCCAGCTTTTTCTGCCCGACATCCAACGGTAGGATTGCCCGACTCCAAAGGTAGTTAGTAGGTCCACATATCCCCGGGCATGGACTCGTTGCCCTACAAAACCCAGCAGTGGTTCGACATACGATTTCACAACAAACTCAGGTACGTTGAGTTTTTGGAAGGTGGACGAGTACAGATGTCTCCTGAACTTCCCTGGTCAATAAGAATATTATGTACCCTTCAATTGGCAATCGTGGTAATCACGACTACTGGGTCGTCCTGATCAGGGTCGTTGGTGGAGAAATCTTTGTCTGAGAATGTGGTGGAAGGCTGTGAGCGTGGTGGCAAGTAACTCACCGAGTTAATGCTCCTGTAATGCCTTCTCTTGGCAGAGCTGGATGCACCACCACCTGCAAAATCTCCTGCAATAGTTCTAATTGAACCAAATTGGATGTTAGTTGTGTTTACTGACTTTTTTGAAGCAGTCTAATCTGGTTGGAAAGCTCCAAATAGATTTAGGTAGAATATGCACCATATTCATAGACCCGACTGCCACATTGGGGTTTTGTTGGACCATTTTCGTTCTGGGTTCCTTAGCGTTGCCATCCTCGGGGTCAGCACGTCCTCAGCCCTGACCCCGACCCCAACTATTATGGAAACGTCCTCCGCGTCCTCCTGGGATTGCGAAGGCTCGGGCTCCTTCCCAGGTTAGAGGTGTCTGACCTCTTTGAATGAAACAGGCTAAGGCCTCAACTGGATGAGCTCCTTGATAATATCCCGTACCTTGGAGCACTCCTTCGTGTTATGCCCAATTTTCTAGTGGTAGCTACAGCGGAGCGTGGGGTCCGTCTCAAGATGTGATCATTTCGGGCGGGAAAGTTGAATGAGTTTCAAGTTGCAGGTCTCCTGTAACACAGTTTTCTTGGTGGCGTTCAAGGCGGTATAATGGATATACCATTCAGGCTGACTTCTCTTCGGGAACCGCGACCTTCCCGCGACATGAGGTTGGGACTTCCTTTTCCTGGCCTCCACGTTCTCCTCGATGCTCATGTACCTGGTTGCCTTGGCTCTTAAACCGTTCATATTCTTTGGTGGATAGACATAGAATGTATTTAAAAATGGGTTAGGCTTCAATCTGACCAGAAGCGCGTGCATTGCCACTGCAGGATGGAAGTTGGGTATCCCGAATGTCACCTTAGAGAACCTAGTTATGTATTGGCATAGTGATTCGAGTCTCCCTACGCGATGCGTGGGAGGGACGCGAACGAAGTCACCATAAGCTTGGTGTCGGTGAACCTAGTCGAGAACCTCGCACATAATGCTTCAAAAGAATCAACTGAGTTTGAAGGGAGAGAGTAGTGCCATTCCAAAACAGCTCCTCTTAGCGTTGTCGGGAACAAGCGATAGTGGATCTTGAGGTCGTTAGAGTAAAGGTTTGCTTGTGTCATGTAGGATTTGCTGTGGGCCTCAGGATTCGAGGCTTCATCATAAGTTTCCATATGCAACCACTGTTGTTTGGAAGGCAGTCGTGCTTGCATCACCTCGTAAGTGGAGGGGTGAAACCCTCCTAGGTGAGCCCTTACCTCTTCTCTTAGTGGGGCAGTCGTATATCATTGAAGGGCATGCTATGATGGTACCCATGGTGATCTTGCTGGTCCCGCCCCTGAGTCTCCTGCCTCGCTCGGGTTGCTTGAGTTCCCGACGCGTTTCGACTACGAGATGGGACCTGACTCCATGTGGAATCTTCGAAGCTTTCCTTAGTGCGACCGTCCCAGTGGGGGAATCAACGTCCATCGGTGTCTTCAAAAGGCCCCCGTTGGAATGCCAACATCTGGTCGTGGAGGGTACGCATGTCCTCTTCATGGTGTTTATGTTGATTTCGGATTCTGGCATCCATTAGCTCATGGGCGGTGTTTATGGTGTTTTGTACTTTGACTTCGCTTTCGTGGAGAGTGGTTCTCATGGGCTTCACGCTCTTTTGAACGACCCCTTCCACATGCTTTTGGAGGGCTTCTAACAGCGTTGAATCCATCCCTGTGCTAAGAAGAAAGTGGTCTTAGGCAAAATTTTACCAGAACCCAACGGTAGGCACCAAATGTTCTTACCTAAGCCAAGAGGGGATCGTCCACGATGATGTAGTTAGCCACCGATTTGAAGGCGTTGAACTGAATGGGGATCCACCTATATAAGACTCTTCAACGCTCAAGCCAGTAAGAGTGTAAAAAAGGTGTTTACAAGTGTATGAGTAAGAGAATAGTGAGATAAATCATATTTCCTATAAATCTAGGTCATATTTATAAGGCCTTGTCATTAAAGACCATATATTCTCCCATAATAATATTGAACGTTAGGAATCACGAATTAGTATAATGAATTGTGATTGATACCAATTAGAATGTAAATCATAATAAGATATTAATTGGTAATAAATAAAAGAACCAAGCCATAGTGAATTCGGATGAATCTGAGCTGACTACCGAATAGGTACATATACCAAATATTTTAATTATTTATATAGTTTATTCCAATACACTTTCTTACATTTTAATATATTGGAAAGTAGGTTATAGATATTTTTCCCTTTTCCTATCCCAAAACACTTGATGAGATTCATGAAATTATTTTTAAAACATAAGAGTGTTTTAAAAAATATTTTTCAAAATATTAAAAATATGTTTAGAAAAAGATATTCCAAAGATATAAATAAAATGTTTTCAAAACTATATTTGGAATACTCTTTTCTTTTTTTACTATTCGAAATGTATTTATTGTAATAATTTTTTAACATTTTGAAAAGTAGATTTTGAAACATTACTGAATGTGACTTTTTTTTACCATATTAGCATTTTTTTATTTTTTATTTTTCTCAATAACACTTTTTATTTTTTATTTCTCTCAATAACACTCTTTATTCTTTAAATCCTGAAATAACACTCTTTTATTTTTTTATTCTTTAATTAATGTACAATCAATACATTAATTATGATTATTATTATTTTATTTTTATTTTTTTTATGATTTTGTGATTGTATTTTATTATAATAATTTACTGGTTTTATTTTTGTATTAAAAATTGATATTGAAAGAAAAATTTATAATAAATTATAAAATTGTTATTTGAATTAAAATTTGTATTTTTCATTTGTTAAAAATATATCTAAAATTTGGAAATTAGTCGACAATTAATTTGGAAAGAAAATCTTACCTGAACCGAATGGTCATTTAAAAATTTTAACTAAAATTTACACAAAAAAATAAAAAATATTCTCAAAATCGGGGTGGTAACATAAAAAGAACGAGTGCAAATCACAAAATAAAAAAATTGATAAGGATAGTTATCAAAAGGGCTCAAACTCAAACAAAGTCCAATTTTTAATTAAAGGTAGTGTGAATGGGGAAACTGGAAGTACAACTAGTGACTCTAATGGGCCTCTAAGACGTGGGTCAATGTCCAAACGACCCTGTCTCTCTCTATCGTTTTTTTCAATTCACTTTATTGACCCTAAATGAGGGTTTGAAAATGCGGAGAAGAATGAGGTGCGCGACGGTGGCTTATGGGTGTTTGACGGTACTTGTGGTGAGGAGGGCTATCAAGGCATGTGAACGACTCCACCTCCAACGAATGGAGGGTGATGACAACCACGGATTGGGAGAAATGGTGGCGCTCAAAATTGGAGAAGATGGAGACATGTAAGCAAGAGTAGAGTGAAGTGGTTCTGGTTGAGGTTGGTAGAGGAGGGTCTAGTGGTGAGCGCGAACAAAGTGGGGTTTCATGAGGATTCCCGTGGCGGTGCGGCTGCTGCCGGAGGTTTGAGAGGTGTTGCGAACTCGTTGGAGGCGCGATTCGATAACAACTAGAAAGGAAACAGAGCAACGTAGATGCTGGAGAAGGAAGTCACTATGCGGATGGCGAATGAGTAGTAGGCTCACCGGAGTTGAAGCGAAGAGCTCTCGTGATTATGGTGGTGAGAGACACCACCGCGAGGAGGGTGAGGATGGTCCAGAAACAATAGTAATAGCAGCATAGGTTGCGCTGGCTTGAGGCAATATTGAAGTTTGGCAGAGAGATGGGGTGAATGTTGGTTTGGGGCTGCAAGGAGCGATGGAGGTGCTGCGGCAATCGATGCCGGCGGCAGGGTTGCGAGTGAGGTAATTTCTCGCGGTGATGTATGAGAACGACAATGAACCTCAAGTGGCGACTCGTGGTGGCGCAAAGCTCGGCGACAGAGGCTAGGGTTGGGTTTATATGATGGAGCAGAGTAATAAGGCGGCTTGTGGTGAATATGAAGAAGAGTTGGTGGTGAAGGGTGGTTCTTCTAGAGTGACGGTGGGTGACGACATCACGGCGATCAAGGCTGGTGGCATGCCGTACTTTTGGGTATTTTCTGAATTTTCGGTTTTTTGGAACTATTTTTCTGGATTAAGCTTTTTTAGGTTTCTTGATTATGGGCATTGACAGAAACAAATCATAATTCAAGCAAAATCTAATTTTTACAGCAATAACATCAATCAAATAATTTCTTTTTTTTTTTTTTTACACTATATTATGGCAAACAATAAAGAAAAAGAATGAACCATAAATAAGAACAGAGCAAGAATTGTATAAAACATTGACCTTTTGCTGCAATCATTTTCTTTCTTCTCCAATTCTTCTTTCTTTTCTCTCTTGCTTTCCCAATTTCTTCAGAAAATCCCCATGTGAATGTATCAATGTGCCTCTTTGTAACTATGCAGGTAAGAACTATTTTTTTTTTCAATTTCTTGCTTCCTCTTTAATTTATAGAAATTCTCTATTGGACTGTAGTTTTTGTTCGTATGAATGAGGTAACCGTGTAAACATGAATGCATGTGTGTCTCAGAACTGTGTATAACACTCTTTCCATCTTTTTTTTATGAACCCGTCTCGACGATTAAAACTTTTTGGTTATTCAATCTGATACATGGATCTGATTCTTGGCATCTCATTTTTGTTTTACTGTGTAATGATAAAAATAAAACATTTAAAAGAATCAACTAACAAATGAAAGTAGTTTAAGGAAATGATTAATTAATGCATTTCAACTAATTCACTTTCTATTTCTTTTTTTTCTCTTTCAGTTCAGATATAGTTTTAACTTCTTTTTTTTAACGTTAAGGCTTTCGGGGCAAGTCCAAACAAATACAGCATCACAAACAACCATAAACATGTCTATTCTTTTACGTCTTTCTTTTTTAAAAAAAAATATGGCTTTTAGTGTTGAAAATAAATAAATAAAGTAAACAAAACAGAAAAAGTAAAAAAAAAACAAGATTGGGCTCAGCCCAAATATAAAATGTATGGGATAGAAAAAAGAGTGTATATAGTTAAAAAAAACTGAATAAAAATTTCTTAAAAAGACAATAATGGGCTTAGCCCAATCTAAAAAAGAAACTGTAATTAGTAAAAGGGAATTGCTTCCTGCACCCCCACAATTGCTTCCTACACCCATACAAGTCATACGAATAGACTGTAACCCCTACTAAAGAAGACAAAATGGGCTAGGTTGGTGGAGGCTGCGAGTGGCTCGGTGGAAGATTGAACAGTGGGTTGCTGCTGCGTCGTGGAAGATTGGAGGTGCTGCGTCTGTGTGGTGGAAGCTCGAGGTTCTGTGGTTGTGGTGCAGAGGTGTGGCTGCAGTGGAAGGTCCTGCAGAGTTATGCGAGAGGTGTGACTGCAGTGGAAGGTCCTGCAAGAGAGCTGCAGTGGTGGAAGAGAGACCGGAGCTTCGAAGAGGTGCACAAATTGGAGATTGCGAGAGTGGAGGTAAGTGATTTGTTGTTGATTTGAGAAATGTTGGGGTTGAATTGCTTTATAGGGATGGATTATTGAGTGTTGGAGGTGTAGATAATGGGGGGGATGATGGTGGAGGTGCGACGACATTACTAGTATTTACGGAAATCTTTTTTCAAGTTTGATACGGAAAGGGTTTTTCGTAATTCTATTTTTTTCAAAAACGCAAACTATTACGGAAAGGCTTTTCCATAATGCAGTTTTTTTTTTTTCAAAATTGTTATGCATTACGGAAAACCCTTGCCGTAATGAAAATTTTTTTCATAAATTTTTGTACTACGAAAAACCTCTACCGAGTTGATTTTTTTTCAAAATTATAGTGCATTATGGAAAACTTTTTCCATAATGCGAGGTTTTTTACAAATTGATGTTTGTTACGGAAAAGAGATTCCGTAAAACATTTCTGAAAATTGGTATCCGAAAAACAGTTCTAGAAAAACATTTTCGTAATACATCTATTACAGAAAGATTTTTTCGGAATTGTGTTCTGGAAACTAATTTCTGGAACTGTCTTACGGAATCTCTTTTCCGTAACAAATGTCAGTTCTTAAAAAACATTGCATTACGGGTGCTGTTAACATAATTTGGTGGTTGTTTTTAATGTAGAGGATGGTGAGAACAAGAGGTGCAGGATCTCAGCCAGAGAGGGTACAACCAACTGCTTTTGTCAGACGAAGAAAGCGAGGTGGTACCTTAAACATTGCTGTTGAGGATGACTTTGGAGGCAATGTCGCTGAAGAGGTTCATGTTGTAGAGGCTGAAGGTTATCCAGGAGGACCTTATGATATGTCATTGTTAGTTAATTATGAAAACCACGTTGCTATGCAATTGTGGAATGGCGTGGTAAGTAAATTTTCTTTGACTTAATATTTGGTTTTTCGTTGTCGTATGATTTAAGATTGTATGTTTTGGTGTAGGACCGTGGTGAGCTGAAGGTGGTATCTTATGGAAAAAAATTGAGCAAGTTTGGTCTGCCACATAGAAGGATTGAAGCAGTAGTTAAGTTGTCTGGCTTAAGTTCGTTGGTAGGATACAACTATGAGATGGTAGACAAAGGTTTATTGTCAGCCTTTGTAGAGAGGTGGCACCCCGAAAGAAACTCATTCCACCTCCCTATCGGAGAGATGACCATCACTTTAGATGATGTGTCTACATTGTTGCACCTTCCAGTTATTGGTCGGTTTTACACCTACCCCACCTTGGATGCTGAGACAACTACGGATCTCTTAGTTGAGGTTTTTAATGTTGATTGTAGTAATGCAGACACAGAGACTAGGCAGTGTAGGGGTGGACATGTCAGATTGAGCTGGTTAAGGGAGGTATATGAGGATGCTTGTAGTAAGAGACAGTGGACTATAGCTGCTAGAGCTTATTTGTTCCACCTAGTTGGAGGGACTATTTTTACAGATAAGAGTGTCACTTCCGTGAATGTTAGTTTCATGGGTTTTTTTGTTGATTTGAGGGTGACTGGGGAATTTTCATGGGCGGCAGCTGCCTTGACCTATTTATATGAACAGTTGGGGGATGCGAGTTACGGATCTACAAAGCAACTAGGTGGATATACGACGTTGTTGCAGGTTAATTGTTTTATTGTTTAAATTAATGAGCTGGTAATGTTTTTAGTGAATATGTTATATTTATTTTAATTGCGTTTATTTTCATTAAATGGTAGGCTTGGATATATGAGCATTTTCCAAATATAGGTTAGAGACGTTTGCGTACCGATTATACTGAGGACCAACCTAGGTGTAAGCGTTATCAGATTGATAGGTTGTCTTCGGTTGCTGTTGTTAGATTTGACTTTGATAATTTTCTGCTATCTGGTATTCGCTTTATGCCATATGAGGAGCATAGGCAGACTCGTCCATTTGATTGGATTTCATTGTTTTCCGGGTTCATTAAATGCCAAAGATGGAGGCACATGCACTTGCCTGAGCGTGTTCTCAGGCAATATGGATTCGTGCAGATGATCCCCCGACACCCATCCGTGCATCTTCAAGGAGACCAATCTATTGAGGAATTGGACCGTCGTGAATCCACTTTCATGCTCATGTTGTTCAAGACGTCACACCCATAGAGGGCGCAGGACAATGCATGGAAGGATATATGGAATGGTTCTGCTTGGTCTCACATCCTTATATCATTCAGATGCCTGATCATGATCGACCTACGGTTGTTGCCCCCATGAGAGATGCAGATGTTGATGATGGCCAAACACATGATGATGACAGACAACATATGCAGCACGAATCTGCTGCTATGGTTAGTTATTTGTACTTATTCAACAACATTATATAAATAAAATATTTTATGACACAGTTATATGTTTCTATTTTCAGGGCATTATTAGGAGAATGTCTGAGACATTGCAGTGTTTGGTGGATGGAGGTCATGTCCCTGAGGGAACACCTGTATGGGATGGCATACAGACAACACTTATGCTAGGTAGAGGAGCCACAAACCAGACAGCGGTTTATGTCAGACGCCGCAGACGTTTATATTTACGTTTTTATGTTTAGAATGTAGAAGAACATACTTTTCAGTTGATGTAATAATATTAGTGACTGCATATGTAGCTAACTTATTTGGTAATGACATTATGTAGTAATGACCAGACATGTAGAAGCTTTGAATTGAAATTTATGACTTCTTTAGTAAGTTAATTATATCTAACTAATTTGTTTGACATAAAGAACATCGTAAATAACATCATAAGTCTTCAATCATATGGTTTAATTACAAACATAACTTTAAACTAAACACAAAAGCTAAAAAGATCTTATAGTCTCCACCAACTGTGTAAAAACTTGCATCCGAATTGTGTAAGAAATTTCCCAAGATTTTGCAATCGCATAACAATGAGCTGACCAACACAAATCAGTAGGGGGAATAGGACAACCGTCATGCAATTTTACCTACACATGAACAACTAGTAATGAACACATGATATAATAAATTATGTTAAAGGATAATATTAAATCAATGACAAATACCTCGACAAAGTAATTGCCATAAACATGCCTTATATAAATTATTCGATGCAATTTCAAATCATTTGGTGGTTGTGTTCTTAAAGGGAAAATTGTGATTGATTGTTTCAAACATAAGCAAACCACAATCACGTTATACCGATTGGCAATTAGATATCCTATGTCAGGTATACTCATCCACTTATCTAAACCTGCCTGCAAAGCATAACAAACAAATACAAACCATTTATAGAATCTAAAAAACAAAAATATAAATAACAATATTAGTTACATACCATACACAACCCATCAATAAGGAGTGAGTTTTTTAAAAATTCAAACCGATCTTGACCCCCAAAAAGTTGAAGGTACTCAATCCGAAAGTGAGAAAGCTCTTTAAGTAAATTCATACGAACCACAGCCCATGATTCTTCTCCTATTCCCAACAATGCTGCAACAGCACGGTAACCACAATGGCCATCTGCGACCACATTAACAACATCAATAATGTAAGGATGGATTCCAATAGGAAATTGATCAACCATTGGGATGGATTTAAATAAGGGAGTTTTTTCCTTCACTGCATTGCAATTTTAGTGGATGAACTATCTTCTTGTGAATGGAATGCATCAACATTCTCAAAATAAGAGGGTATCTACTTGGTTGATCTTGCAAATTGCCTAGCCCGACCCTTTTCTGCACCTTTTGTTTTGACTTTCGACTGTGGTACGGCCATAGATGTTTTATCTGGAAATGCAATTTCACGCAATTTATTCTTGATGACAAGTTTGCCCGCAGTATCAACTTCTGCGAACTGTTTATAAATTACATCAAACTCTTGTTGGATTGACAACTCAGATACAGTTTCAGGTAATGAGATATCTGCAAAGCTTAATCGTGTCCAGAATATATGAACTGATTGTAGCGGTATGCTCCCTAAACCAAACGAAGCCAATTCACATGCACAAGGCAGTCCAAATGTCGATCTAATAGTACAACCACAGTGCTCTTTTTGAAAGCC
>Ga0099824_1005906_pt1 | contig 17057 bp, 4 predicted proteins | sample SiratrowhiteBW_FD_76837 | JGI IMG/M metagenome (GOLD analysis project Ga0099824, IMG submission 76837) | Root nodule microbial communities of legume samples collected from California, USA - Siratro white BW | ecosystem: Host-associated > Plants > Roots > Nodule | place: USA: California... | reverse complement strand
ATATATTTAAGTTTTAGTAAAATAAGAAAATCATAATTTTAGTACAACAAATTTCCATTAATTTTGTTTGAATTCATAGTTAAAGTAATTAAGCAATCAAGAGTTTTGCTAATTGTCACATGTGAAACAATCAAGGTTAATATGCAATTATTGTTTAAGGGAAGTTTTTATCCTTTACTTTGTAAAAATTTATAATTTGTATTTCAAAGATAATTATATATTAATGTTGATTTTTCTTATTAATAAATATATGTAACAATTAGTAAAAGGTTAAATCCTAAACATTAAATAGTTACTAAAACACTAAACATATATTACCTTAATTATTAACAAGGTTTAAACAAAATGAAGAAAAATAAATTATTATACTAAAATTATATATTTTTTATTATACTAAAATGAAATATGTTAATATTTATTACAGTGAATCAATTATTTGTTTATGATTACAATTTAGTAAAATTAAATTTTTTTAATTTAAATCTGGAAGAATTTTATCTTTAATTTTTTTCATTCATTCATTTCGAACACAGTATAATAACATATTTTTGTAAAGAAAACAGTGATATGTTGATGGATTAAACGATGTGGGACAGAGTTTATAAACATAGGTGGCCGCACAGTAAAACAGCAATGGGTAAGTCTTAGAAGGAACTAAAACTGTGACTACACTTGAAAAGCCCCATAATACGGCACCGTTCCACAACAGAAGCAGTAAATTAAATTACAAATCTTTGGGAAAGGACGCAGAAGCAATAATAGCTTAGCATATGAACTTTTGCAATTAATTTAGTAATTGAGCAACAAAATATATGTGGTTGTGGTCGTTTACTACTATGTTTTAATCACTTTGTCGGCAACTATCACGTTGTATGTTACGAATTTACAACACTTTCATCAAATAAAGCTTCCGGAATTCTGTTTTTTGTTTCGCTACTTTTAGATAAAGCCCTTTTACTTTCTACAACGTGACGTGCTTTTTTCAATAACATTGTTTGATTCGACATGTCACTGGAAAACGCGGTGTTAATGGATATACTTTATATTTGTGTATATTAATATAGGTAATTTTTCTTAAAATTAAAATAATAATTTCTGTACTGGGTAACAAATTCTTTTACTAAACAAAACAAAGAAATAAACCGTAATTGTATTATATTTATGTGTCAAATACGAAAATATTATATAACTAACTTTTTTAAAAGTCTCTGCTCAATGTTTTCGGATTTCTGGTTTTAACTCTTTTAGTAATTACGGTTCGGAAACTCAGTTGATATATATAAATAAAACTAAAAGAGCCTTTGATTAGATCTCAAAATAAAATAAAAGAAAAAAATGTTACTAGGAGATCTACAAGTAAAATAAAATATAGCATGTCATGAATAACTTAATGTAGGATTATTTCATTTTAATTTGTGTCATTGACTATAACTTTTAAATATATATATATATATTAAACATTTATAGAAAAAAATAATACTAATGGTGCAATTTTAATCATACTTGTCTTAGTTCCTGAAATAAAATTACATACACATCTTTATTTTCATTTTTATTTTTATCATATATCATATATCATGTATAGAGTTTGTGTTTTATTTTAATTCTCATCGGATAATAGATATATTGATACCGTGTTCATATTTGCATTATTTTAAATATTAGTTAAATAATTTGTTATAAAATAAAACAAAGAAAATACTGCAAAGAATAATATTATTAAGGATTTAATATAAAAAAAACATTTTTATCTTTTTTAATATCAAATCTCAAAGAAAAAATTATAATTACATAAATATTAAGATATAATATTAAAATAATAATTAAATAAATATTAATTAATTATAAAAAAATTATGTTCTAGTAATTTAAAATAAATACAAGCTAAATTATGCCTAAATAATTAAAAATATGTGATAAGGAACAAAAAAAATTATTTTTTCTATAACTTTTAAATTATTTTCCCCTTTTTTTAGCTTATGAGCTTTTTTGTGATACATTTTATTGGGAAACTTGGTTAATCTTTCTCAATCTCCGTTTTTTAACCACGTTTTATTTTGTTCTAAGTCTTCTTAACGTTTTAAATTTAACTTTTTATTCTCTTAGCTTGTTGTTATTAGAACCAAGTATAGGAGTAAGTCCTGTCACATGAACCCGTAAACTATTTAATTAATAAACGAGTTTCAGTTAAAGTAAAATGTTTTTTTATAAATAGTTGAAATTGAAACTAACAATCTGCTGAGACCCACTAAGAATTGATTATTTTCTATGAGAGAAGGATATTTTCTATGGGAATTCTGAGGGAGTGAACACCAAAGATGATAAACTATTAGAGAATTTCCAATTCTATCTCAAATTCTTCCATGCAAAAACGATTTTGTTATTATTTATTTTGCATAAGTCACTTCATTGATCTGGGATAATGTTGACGAAATTTAGATTCTGAGAGTTTCAGAAGCATGACAAAGAAAGATATATGAGATCAATATTCTAGTGAACAATGTTTTACGGTTTGGAAGCTTAAAATATTCTTTAATATCTCTCAAACATTTTATTAAAATAATTTCTAAAAGGTTTAAACCATCAGAAAATGAATAACCATAATAATTCAAGGAATAAAATGGATCAGTTTTTTTATTAGAGAACAAATTAAATAGTGCGAAATATAATTGTGAAATTGGTCTAATATGAACCTACAAGAGTAGTCATATATATATCAGCAATTTGAACTGTATATAATACATTACCCAAAACGATCGTAAACAAGTTTTGTCTTACAATAGATTCGTACAAATAAATAGAACCCGTAAACTATTTAATTAATAAACGATTATATATCTTTTTGTGTTCATATAAAATTCGCGTATGAGTATAATTTCTCAAAACATTCCACATTATAGCGTTTTAGTTAATTGTATACGTATAGATTTTTGCTGATACTAAATATCTACAATTCTTACTATACCAAATCTCATTCTTGTTAAAAATATTGAACCAACTACAAACTGAACAAATAATTAACATTCATAAGGTTGCTACTATAAAAAGCTGAAAATTATAATATTCCTAAAAGGACGTTGCTCATACAATTTTTTATATAATACTTTAAATTCGTATCTTTCTTAATTTCTCGCCGTCCTACTTTATCTTATTTTAATTAGAAGAACTCATCGTATTAAAATAATTAACTTACTTATTTTAGGAGAAGATACCAAACAAAAGCGTAATAGAGTAACCAAGTATGCACATCATCAAGATCAATATATATTATTAAAACCATGCAACACATTAATATACAAACCATGTACATCTAATATACATTAATATATATAAAATCCATACACAACGAAATCCTAATATGCAAACCATACCAGTACACTTAATTACATAACATATATACATAAATGGAAACAATTTATTCACACATAGATCACATGTTCCTAATAGAATCTACACTGCAGCAGAAGCCTATTAATTACAAGCACACTAACTTCAATTTGTTTTATCCTTTTCCCAAATCAATGGACGAAACCATTCTCCTTCACCTCTTTCCCAGCTTTCTCATCACTCTTTGCCTCTTCCACTGCTAACTGTTCCTTCTCCTTTTCCTTCTCCTTTTCCTTCTCTTCCTTCAACCTAGCTTCTTCTTCCTCAGCCTTCTTCTTTGCCTTCTTAAGGGCTTCAATCAACTTCTTCAAGCATTTCTCCACATCATCACTCTTCGACTTAGGCATCATGTTCTCAGCCACATCAGCAGGTGTCATCTTCGTCTCTTTCAAAAGCCCCTCAACAACAGAAAACAAACGATGATAATCAACATCCAAATAATTCTTGGCAAGAACCCTAAAAGCCTCATAACAACAATAAGATAGCTCTATCTTCTTGTCCATTCTTCCACTTCTAATCAGAGCAGGATCAAGCTTTTCCACATGGTTTGTAGTAAAAATAATGATCCTTTCTCCTGCACAACCTGACCAAATCCCATCAATGCAATTCAACAAACCCGACAATGTCACCTTACTCTCCTTGCTATCTTCTTCCTCGGCCTTCTTTATAGGATCCTTCGCATCCTCACTCTTTTCCTTCTCCTTTTTCGCCACTCTCTTCCCAGTAAGATCAAGAGAGCAATCAATATCTTCAATCACAATAATAGACTTACTCGTTGTTTCAATCAGCAGTGTCCTTAACTGTGTGTTATCCTTCACTGCTGTCAACTCAAGATCATACACATCATAGTACATGAAATTGGCTATAGCAGCAATCATGGTAGATTTTCCAGTCCCTGGAGGACCATACAGCAAATAACCACGCTTCCAAGCCTTCCCTATCTTGTCATAATACTCCTTTCCATTCTTGAACGTGAGAAGATCTTCTATAATCTCTTCCTTCGCTGTTTTCTCCATAGCAAGGGTTTCAAACCTCGCAGGGTGCTCAAACACAAGGTGGCTCCACTTCGATCTTCTATACCCTCCCCAACCGGTGGAACAACTATTGGTGAACAGCTTCAGTTGCCGATTCTTCAGTTTCATCGATTTGCCTTGCTCCAACACGTGGGGGATGTAAGTGCGTGAAACGAGGTCTCTGTGGCGCTTGTGAAAGGTGAGGGTGTAGAACCTCTTCTCGTCAGAACTAGGGTAAAACGAAAACGACTGTGTTTTGATCATGGTTTTGTGAGAACCCCACCAGAGCTTCACCCCTTGGAAAATCTCTGTGATTTCTTCGTTGTCGTCCATGGAAAGAAGAAAGGGGCTGTTGCTGTCGTTGGCGGGTTCAGCTTTGAGTTTTCTGGCTCGCTGAGAAGAGTTTTCGACGAGGTAGGTTTGGATGTGAGTGAAAAGCTCACTGTGTGAGAGACGTTCACCTGAGAATTCAGGGAACGTGACTTGGATGTAAGGAGAAAGAAAACCTATTATTTTGTGAACGTATATTTGTATATAAGAACGGATATGAGCTGGGACGAACTTGTCGAACAAAGTGTATGCTATCATAATTGTTGCAGTGAATGAGCCTATCAGAGACCACTCTGAACCCATTGCTATAATCTGGTTTTTCTCAGAAGTTTTTGATGGAGTTCTAAATATCAGCGATGGTGGAAGTTGAGTATTTATAGGGAGGAAGAGTGTATACAGAACAAAGGCTAATTAGGTATGCGAATTTCCTAGTAGGAACACCTCATTTTCATGGAAATACTTAGTATACTTTTTTTGTCTTGTATCTAACTTTTTGGCATTTGTCTTAATGTAGTTGTATCAGCCAGCCATTTATGACCATTCAAATATGTTTGGACCACAGATTTTATATGTCTGCATTTAAATAAGAGAAAATGCTTAGTATATTCAAACTTTTGATAAAACTGTTTATGATAACAAGTGAGGGAGTGTCCTAGGTACTCGATAAGAGAAATGAAAATAATTTTTCTCATATACTCTATGCTTTTAACATCGGTTAAGAGTGGAACTCAACTCACTTTAAATATATTTTTATCTTTTAATTTTTTAATTTTTTTTAAAAAACAAAATTTCTTTTTAAAATAAAATTATAAGCTTGGAATCAATCAATATCTCGTCTTAAAAATCAAAATCAAAATAAGTTTAAATATACCATCCTTCAAAATGATTTGAAAATCTGAAAAAAAATTATACTAAAACATATAAAAATCAAAGTTTATAGTTTCTAACCTTTCAATAATGTTCTTTTACTTTTCTCTTCTCCGTGCAAGTCATAGAGTAAGAGATTTAAGTTTAGTAATTATAAAAACCAAAACCAAATTTTAAGGAAAACTAAAATCACCCAATATTAGATACAAAATAGTAAAAACATACTCAAGCCTATATAATTTCATAAATTTATTTAATTAGTGTGTGTTTGTGGAGATGTTTTAAACTCATGAACCCTTCCATTCAAGATCTTAAAATGATGCAAAGATTATTCAAAATAATTCTATAGCTAGACCTGGATGGTGACACTGCAGTAGAAACATAGCTTAATTCACTGAATCTATAGGAATAATCAATTTCACACCTTAAAATTGTTTGTGAATTTATGGTGGAATTCATAAATATTAAACTTTGGTATTGGAGGATAGCCTGTCATTGATAACCATATAATGGTTTATTAAAAGACATCTCATTTGAAGTGTTTCTCACTTCAATTTAAATATATTTAGAGTCTCACTCTCACTAACCTCTACAATTGACTAAACATTACATGACACATAAAGAAATTAGCTTTTGCTATTTTCATCTGTCACAGCTTTTTATAAAAAAAAAAAATGTTTCTTTTTATCGTGACATTTTAAAGTTCAAGACGGTTTGAATATGTTTTACCAATTATATTCTTATATTGACTTTAATTTCAATTAGTTTATTTTATTAAAAAATTGTCTCACCTAAATTCACATTGATCAATAAATTATTTTAATTCCAAAATAAATATTTATGACAATAAAATTATTGATATATGATTTTTTTTCTATTGAAATTTGACTACCCAATGATCATATTGTTGAATTACTTATATTCTTTTCTGAAATGCAATTTTTATACTTAATAAATATGGTTGAAATTATAAACAAGAAAGGTAAAGAAAACAAAATAAGAAGTTAGTATACACTTTCAACAAAATCATACTTTTTATTTGTGTATATATATGCGGCGGCTCACAGAAGGAGAGTGACGTGGCATCTTAAGTGGATCTTTTCTACTCTTAGGAAAAAAAACATTTTTTCAATAAAAAATAGAAATCACTTAATCTGGGGGACAAATCGCGATTTAAAATTATAAATCAAATTTTCTAATAAAAAAATATTAATAAGTTTGAAAATGTAATTAAAAAAATAGAACAACAAAAATTATACTAATATTTTAACCAAGAATATCATACCATGGGAGAGAGAGAGAGAAAAAAAAACACAGCTTTCTGTGTGAATGCAAAGATGCTGTTAATAGGATAAAACATAAATGTGAACATCTACTCCCCTATAAGTGAAAACAACATCTTCATGTAAACTCATTTTCTTAAATTTTATTATTTAAAAAGTATTATTACATTTAATTCTAGAAATTATCTCTAATAAATATAACTAAAAGATAATTTTAAAATGTACTCTTATGTTTTATAAAATTCGAAAATACCAAATGAACCTAATTACTATTCTTAATAAATGTAAATTTAGTTAAGTTTTCTTTTATATATCAGACTAGAAAATAATATACATAGGACTTTTTCGAAAATCTAAACGATTTAGGATATATAGATATGAACTTGTTTAAAGCTGTAACGATTTAGACGTACGATAAAATAAATAAATTTTAAAAATTATATAGTGTCGTATTATGACAATTTTTATATGATTTTTATAAATAAATTGAAATTGTTCTTTTATTTTAAACTCAAATGTGACAAGATTAAAAGTTATATTGATTGTTAATTGTTGCATTATCTTACATAAATCTATATTTGATCTCATCAAATAATATACAAAGACTTATACCTGCCCCTTGTAACTCATCTGAATGTTTATTGGCCATGTTCTTCCTTTGGCCTAATTTTTCTTTCTACAAAAGTTTCTTGATTGTGACATTTCATTTGGCCTAATTTTTGTCACCTTCTCATTGACCTCAAATTGACCATAAAGTAACAAGAATCAAGAACTTGGACCCCAAGATACTGCTTCTTTTATATATATTAATTTCTCTTTGTATTTGAAAAGTTCATGGAAGTTTAATTCCACCAATCAACAATGGTTGCGTGTAAACATTATTTATTCACTTATGCATGCGTGATAGATTTTGATTTGTGTTTCAGCCTTAGAATACTCAAAACAAAAGTACCAAAAGTGCTTCTCAGAAGCTGTAAACAGATGACAGAAGAAAAGTGCATATTTGTGCCCAAAGATTTTTTTAAAAAACATTATCGTTATGCACCGAAATTGTATGTTGTTATTTAACTACAAATAATTGTTAGCATGTTTTTAAGGATAAAAAATAATAAATAAATTTATTCTGAGGTTTATAATTTAATGAAGTATAAAACATAGCTTTTTTCTGTGTTTATAACTGCACTCTATCAGTTCAAAATCCAAAAATGTTTCATAAAATAGATTTTGCGTTTCATATTTTACTATTCATCTCTATGTTACAGATCACAACAAAATTTAAGATTCCCTAAAAAGTGAAAAAAAAAAAGAAAAAAAAATGGAGCAAGTATTCCTTTCAACTTTTTGAATTAAATATTTATGAGAGTTTCTTGAGGAGATGTGGCTATTGGAGACGCCTAAAGGTTGGTCATTCCAACTAATTATATTTATATTTTGTGGTCAATCCTTAAAAGGAACCTTTAAAATCTAACAAGTAATGGAATTAAGATTAAAGAACAGGTAAAATTGATTACCACTAATCTAACAGGTTTTGACGGACAATTATTTTAACCTTTTGTCCATAATTAATTAATTATTGTCACTACAATTTCTATTAGCTTTTATATAAACTTTTTCAAAATTGAAATAATACTACATAAATTAATGTATTAGATTATAAAAATTGTGTAGTATAAGGTTTAAATACAGGTTTTTCAAAATCTGACTATATATTAAAAATTGGACATTCCAAATCTACTATCGACACGTTCAACAGATAATATTTATAATAAATACAATATATCTTAACTTTCAATTTTATCAAATTAATTATTTATAAATATTAATTCTAAATAATAATAAAAATAAATACAATTTAAAATATAAAAAAAAAAACTAACGTAATAGTCTCACCTCTAACGACAAAATAAGAACATAGCGTTTCAATTTTAACAACGGTTCTTATGCTAAACCGTCGTTGTTTCGCTGTTTGACGACGATCCTGAAGGAATAATCATCAGAAAATTTATTTTAATTACAAAAATGTTACTATCCCTATCTTCATGGTCATTTCCAAATCATTATTAAATGCGGTTGTCATTTAAGTATTTTAAACTAATGTAATTAATAATAATAGAATTTTTTTTTGGTTTATATTGGCATAAAATTATACAATTCAAAATTTTAATTGTGTCACATAATTAAAAGAAACATCTTTAAAATAATTAACTACTATATTCATTTCATAAAAATCGTACTATTAATTTTAGAAAATTCAAAATAAATTTTAGTATTAAGAAGTTAGAAACTATTTATTAGTAAAAGCATAAAAATTAAGAGTATTTCAAAAAAATATTTACGGTAACAAAAGTTTACAATAGTTATATATTTATATTCATTAAATACATTTTTTCTTTCGTATTTTCCATATAAGTATTGCATCATTGTTAGTACTTATGAAAAAACTAAATCATAACATATTTAATTTAAAAAACAGGTAATTAATTAAAAATATATAATGGATATGTTACTAAATACTTAAAAATTGAAAATGTGTTTATGTATATACTTTTAAAATTAAGTTTATATAATTTAGAATAAATTACTGATTAAAAGTGTTAGATTAAATAATATTAAGAAAAAATGAAAAAAAAAATCTTTTAAATTACTCGTTGACTATATCCCTTACCAAAAAGTAATCTAATGTCGCATCACATCAATAATTACCCAAACAAGTAATCTAATATAATATCACAAATCAATTTGTTACCGAAGGATTTTGACGGCACAATTCAGAATATTGTTTTCTAATAGAAACTTGTTGAAATATTTTAAAGTTGCAAAAAAGAATGGAAGAAAAGGAAAGAAGAGGCTCATGCAACTCGTCATTAGGAATAAACCCTTCCAAAATGTTGGGAACTACATTCTCAAAAACTTTTGCATACCAAAACTTTTTTTTCTCATATTTAACTGTTTTATAAAAAGGAAAAAACTATTTTATAAGTTGATGTTTGGAATTACTATTTTTCCCTTTTCAGCTTTACACATAACTTATTTTTGTTACGTAAAAACTAATTTTTTGTTTCATCTAAATAAAATTAATTATCTTAAAATCACTTTCTTGAGTAAATTTTGTAAGTACGCAATTGATTTATAAATATGAAAGTTTAACTTAGATGGCTAAAGGAATATTTTTATTTATTTAAAAGTTATAAACAATTTCATTCTTTGAAAAAAAAAATAACAATTAGCAATGATTTATAATAAGAATCGTAATTGACTTAATCTCTTTCTTTTCTACCCATTGATGCGACCACCACACCTTTTCGTGGATGCTCCATGCGCTCCCTGTTCAATTTGTGTGAATGAAGTTAAATTTCATGTGGGTACCTTATGTCACCAATTTCAAAATTTTGGTGATGGATTTTGGTTTGTGGCACTTGTTACAGGTTATGAATGATCAGAGGGATTTTGTAACGTGTTATGTTAATTATAAAATAACTCACACATAAATTGTCACTTATTAACATAAAAGGTTAACATTTTCTATGTTCTTTGGATTTCTGTCATCTCTACAACAAATATACAAATACAAAATAATCAATATAAAAGGTCACTTCTACTGTTATTTCTCAAAAAAAAAAAAACTTTATCTTTCTAAATTTTATAAAACTTTGACTTTTCTCTATAAATTTGATGTTATTTTATTTCTTTTATTTGATCAGATTACACAACTTACAAGACAATGAAGTTTAATGATAATCTGAATCAATTAAATTTTGATTTTGAGTAAATTTTTCTCTTTCAAATCTTTGATTGCATGTGTGGTCTAAGCTGAAAAAATTTAGATTTATAATTATGCATTTCATTTATGAATCAAGTCTCTTGTGAGTAAATTAGAACTTTGTTAACTCTTCTCTATCTCTAAGTTTTCTTCAAAGAATTATTTATTTAGAAGATGGATATTTAATTGGATAAAACCATAACATATATTTCTAAGAATGAATTACGGTACAAATTTCAGATTAATTAAAAAGTAAGTACTGTGATTTTGATAAGGAAATAAAAATTATTTTTATATAGATTATTTTAATAAATATTTTATTATATACTATTTTAAGTAAATTATCAATACACAACATTATATTAAAATGACAACTTAAATTATTGAATATTTTAATTAATATTTATTATCTTTATTCATTAATTAGTCTCATTTAAAATATGTCTATAGAATCTGTAAATAAAAGATAAAATAAAATATTATTATGCAGAAACATAAATTGTTTATCATTTTATTTAAAAATTATTTAATAGAAATTAATTTATTTGTTGTGTGAATAATTCAAAAATACTTAAAAACATTGCATTTAGCAAAGTCACAAAAACTTTAGTTCCAGCATATTTGTTATTTTTTATAATATAGAATTAATTTTATTCTTTTATTCCCATAGTTTAGTATGTGTACAATTCCAATCCCCTTATTTTTAATTTCTCAGATGTAGTCATCATAATGTCTCAATGTTTAAACTTTTCATACAAGTCTCACTGACGAAGTCCCAAGTTAAGGTTAAAAGGACTGTGTTAGGTTTTAATAAAATTATTTTAACATGTGTATATATTTAGTCATAAATTTTATGAAAAAAAAAAAATAACCTTTGCACTAATAGTGTTATTGACATTAGTTTTTGTTTTTTTTAACTATAACTACCTAAGACATGTGTATCCATAAGGTTAATTTCCAAAATCTCCTTTTTCATGCCGCCTATATCCAAAGTCTCCTTTTTCATGCCACTCATAATTTCTTTTTCTTGTGTATAATTGCTTCCTATACTTTATAAAGAATGGAAAGAGTCTAAATTGTTTATGTAATATATTTTTTATTATAAATATAAAATACATATCCAGTTTCGGTAATTCATAAAACATTTTTAATTTGAATATATGTTTTGAATATTATATATTCTAGAAATGTATTTTAAATTACACAGTTGAGAATTTATAATTATATTTTCATATTGCATAATTTATAATTCATAATTATATGTTTGAATTCAGTATTACGGAAACAGGTTACACATCTCACATTCCAGAAGTTAAAAGTACAATTGTAGGTTGCACAATCTTAAATTTTTCTAGTGGGATGACCTTGCAATCCAAAAATCAATCCATTATAAATATGGACTATATGATCTAAAATGCTCAATGGAGTTATAGATAAGTGATTGTAACTTGATTGAATATGAAAAAATTAGTGTCACCTCCAAAGTTATTTAAATCCTTAGAAAAAAAAAATGAAAACTTATATCCAAAAAAGTAAACTTCAACATCTACAAAACTTTCACCTCCAAAACAATATTCTTTGCCAATTCAATATACAAAGCAAATAAATAAGAACAACAATAGAGGTTAGTTTAATAAAGTGCGATTTCGAATCACCAAATCATGAAAGAGGCTATATGGTAGCAAACATGCATTCTAAACTGGCGTGTCGAAGCAAATTCAGAACTATATTATATTACAACCAAGCCATTGGTCACCATCAGAGCCTGCGTCACACTCCTCGATGAACATCGAAGGAGAAACTAGGCATCCGAATAGTTTACATTGTCTCGTGAAGGAAAAAAAATAATAGAATTCCTCATAATAAACATAATGCAGGAGACAAATTAGTGTACAACATGTTAAGGGCAAAAATGTGATGCCAATATTTCTGTCTGCCAACCATGATAATGATTTATGAGGTTGCAGCAGATGATCTTTGTGTCCTCAATCCAAACAGATTTTCGAATAACTTCGGAGCCATAGGAGGAATATTGGCAGGTAGTGGGGCCATAAAATTTACTATCTTCTCATGAACATTATACCTTCACCAAATCATTCAAAAATTGTTCAGTTCATAAACGACTGCAATATATATATATATATATATATATATATAGAGAGAGAGAGAGAGAGAGAGAGATAGACAGACACACACACACAACGGTTAAATGACATCTTACAATACCTTATCTTTCGACTTTTAGAGGCACGACGATCGACAACTTTTCTTTTCTTGGGTTGCATTCTCTTCAAAGCATAAAATGCTTTTTCTGCACAAACAAAACAATAGAAAATGAAGTGCAATTACACACATAAAGAAAGCACAGTTAAATCCTATTTTAGGGGGTGATAACTGAACAACAATGGTGAGAAAATGCAACATGTTTATCCAGCCTCTGAAATTTTGAAGTCACTGTTCAGGGGATTGTACAAAGGGGAACAACCACATAATTCTAAACCCCTTGTTTTCAATTCTCCGATTATTCCAAAATAAAAGTTTGCGTTTGTTTCATTATCCTCGTAAGCTTGGCAAAGATGGTATAATTTTCAGCAAGCAAGCATTGTGAATACTTCACATTTTATTTGTTGAAGGGAAATGTTAATAGTAGCTACCCCTTTGGTACTAAGGCAAAATCTAGACCTAACAGAAAGTTAAAATTCAAAACCGTCATGTTGGTCAGTCCTGCTAAGCTAAACTCAAATTTAGTCATTTGTGCATGTTAAAGGTGGTGTGTGCCTTTCAAAAGCCTATATGCAATATAAATTGATTCAAAATGTAATTCCAAAATGCAAGAACATCTTGTGTATCATCATGAGACAGTATGATTGTAAGCACAACAACAATTAAAAGCCACATATATCCAAAATTGTATTTGACATAGAAATATTGTCATAAAAACTTAATTAGAAAAAATGAAATTGTCTACCAGATGATGAAGGATCAACCGTCTCAAAAAATTCTTTCAATAATTGCTGGTAAAATTCAGAGTCATCCAGAAGTTCAGGATCACCATCAGTAGGTGTCTCCTGCAGAGCAAGTAATGACCAGGAAGGGAAGTTAAGATTGTATATCACAGATTGTAAGATCCTAAAAAATTCATGCATACAACCACAGCCACATACATATAAAAGATGAGATGAGGATATAATAGAAAACCAAGCAGCTAGCATATTCCGTTATCCAGTTACAGGTTATGCATTCATATGATGTATTGGTAGATATTCAGAAATGAAAAAATAAATTAATCGAATGGGATTTTCCTCTTCTCTCTTTTTATTTTAAAATCATATTCGTTCTGTCATTCTTAAAGAGTAAGTCCTCACTCAGGCCATCTATACATTTCTGCATTTTCCTTGAAGGTTGTGTCAATCACACACTACCATCCCATAATCCTGCATGGCTCTCACCTGATCTCAACAAATTCCAATTGAGTGAAATTTACAAAGTGAGGTAACTCTAAAGCAGTTGACAAACCTAATTCTCAATTTGGTATGTATCCTGAAACATGTCTCTATTAGTAGTCTAATTTCTGGCAATTAAAATTTTTTACCACTGAACCTATTGGTCATAAAACAAAAAAAAATGTTGAAACAAGAGACATTTCAAGACCCACTGCTAAGCAGCATACCATAACCTCAAAAAAGATATTGAATTTTGAACATCCTGCACATAAATCATAAGTTACTAGAAAACATAACAAGGAAATTAGTACTTCACAAGGCTTACCTCTTCTTTAGGTTTATCGTCAACCTCTGGAACCTAGAATGGCAGTCAATGACAAAGATAAATAAATCAGCTTTTTAATTTAACAAACTCCTTATCCCTAACCTAATATGGAAAAACACAATTTAAACCAACAAAAGATTAAGAGAATGACTTACATATCCAAACACATTCACATCTGATCTTCTCAGCCGCATCTGCTTGATCATTCTACTGGGATCTCTCATATAAGCAGAGACTTGATTGCTAATATCCTACGATGGGGTAAAATTAGGAGTAAACACCCATCCATCACAAAAAAAGAAAAATCCCAAAACCAGTTAAAGAACCTGACCTGATTAAAAGCATGCAATTTTCCCTTAATGGCAGCAGCACCAGTTGTCACTTGTGTCATTCGCTGCCATTTGTTGATTGACTTGTCTCTGAAGGATACTATACTGCACGATACAAAGCATGAATAGCATTAGATGCTTAAAGAATCACATCACGACATAATTAAGATAGAAATGTATATGAAGTGCAAAAACATGTATAATTTGAGAAGTTTTGTTTCGAGCATAGTTGATAAAAAGAAAAGGTTCACAAAACAAAACCTAGAAGCCTCAATGCCGCAGCACCTTGATAGAGAAAATGAATGTATAGCAGAATACTACTGCATTTTAGAACATCATAAAATACCTTTTGTGCATCTGTGAAATTTGTGACCATTCCTGATCGAGATTGTCATTCAAATGCTTAGAAACATCTAAATCTTTTGATAACCCTTCTGAACCTTCATGTGGAGGGTAAAAAGTTCGTTACTAAGAAAAATATTCAAGGTTCAACCAAACATGTAACAAATATTGAAGTAATAGTAGGATATTAACATTAATTAACAACGTAAAACGACACTTTTCCAGTGATGCTGTATAACTTATACAAGAGGTACACGAATGAGCATAAAGAGGTACCCGCCCAATTTTATTTGATTACAAGATAGCGTGACTATTTTTAATTGTTCAACTTAGATACTATTAAAGCAAAAAAGGCAACTGAATGAAATTGATTTAAAATTGCAATATATTTAAATTCAACTATTCCTTGAAATGAGAGGAGTAATTGGTGGACTTTAGTTAGAAGTCTATGTGCTTTCAAACCATAATAAAACAAAACATTAAAAAATACAAGAAATGGAACATTTCCCTTGCTATATCTGTAAAGAAGTACATATATAACTCTTCCACCGATATACTTCTTCCCCACCAAAAACTTATCAACTTCAGATGATAATCATGTTTCACTTCTAACTTTTCCTTCTCTCAATTCTTCCAACCATTTTCAGTTTCATGACTTTTCTTTTTATTCACAAATGTGTTCACTTTCATTAATAAGGTTGGTGAAAGATATTATGAACCTGGTCACAAACAATTCACCAAAGTCTAAAAATTGGATAATTTACTATATGTTTGAAGTACATACCACATATTACTAAAATGAAAGTGAAGCATGTCCATATATTAGGCACATCAAAAAAGGAGAAAACAAAAATTCTTGAATAAAATCCATTTTCGTAAAACAACTGCAACGATAAATTTAACATTTCTTAAAAGGAATGTTATAATGCGTAAAGCAACTCAAAGATATGTCAACAAGTATCAAAGTAAACAAGGTATCAATCAAGCACAAAAAGATAAGAAGACAGATAAATCATAAAAAACTAAAAAGGGAAACAAGAATAATAGAGAAACAAGTTACCAACTGTGGCTTGGGTAACTGACGGATTCATAGCAGAGAGAGCCTGGAGCCAAAAAAAAAAACAGTGATCATATATATTATTTTATATAAAAATAAAACTTCATAAGACGAAAGTTGGTGAAATATAGACAGGAAACATCCAACACAAATAAGTCTTTTCCCCTAAAACATATATATGAAACAGGTATGAGAAATAAATTCTTATTCTTTTTATTTAAATTTCCAGCCAAAAATCCCACCTGTTGCAATTCCAATATAGAATCTAGAGTCTCCTTGGACGAAGTCATCAGATCTGAATACGCTACTTTAACTGCCTCATCTGCTTCACAAAATGAAGACTTGATTGGTTCCTGCACATAATTTAATTCTATCATGTTTAGCCACAACATTCAGGTAAGATAAAATAGTAAGTCACATTAAAACTGAAGTAGGAAAATACCTGTGGTAACCTATTTGAACTTGAGAATGGCTTCTGAAGTAAGAACCTAAGCTCAAGAATTTTGTACCAGAGGGCCTTAAGGTGAAACAAAAATTTATGGTTATCTTACTACTTATTATTACAAAAGACACAAAAATGATACTGAAGAAAAGGTGATTGGCAAAATCTACAACATTAAGGACGAATTAAGAACTAAGAAACATCCTTCAACTTAATATAATGCAAAGCAAAAGGAGAAACAGAATATTAAATAAATGGAGAAAAAGTAACTGAAGACAATAGCCGACACCATACTGAAAAAAAAAAAAAAAAAAAAAAAAATAATTCCAGTAACAATTCAAAATAAAAAATTATATCTTTTTTTTTTTTAAAAATAAAAAAGAAAAAAAAAAAAAAAGTTTTTTTTTTTTTTTGAAATGGAACGGGAAAAATTTTTTTTTTTTTTTTTTTTTTTTTCAGTATGGTGTCGGCTATTGTCT
>Ga0099824_1005904_pt1 | contig 17058 bp, 8 predicted proteins | sample SiratrowhiteBW_FD_76837 | JGI IMG/M metagenome (GOLD analysis project Ga0099824, IMG submission 76837) | Root nodule microbial communities of legume samples collected from California, USA - Siratro white BW | ecosystem: Host-associated > Plants > Roots > Nodule | place: USA: California... | reverse complement strand
TTTTTTTTTTTTTTTTTTTTTTTTTTTTTTTTTTTTTTTTTTTTTTTTTTTTTTTTTTTTTTTTTTTTTTTTTTTTTTTTTTTTTTTTTTTTTTTTTTTTTTTTTGGTATGTTTTCTGGGAAATGGTTATTTCATAACTTTATCTGCTGATATTAGATTGCTGGAGTGACATGATGACATAGCATTATATAAGGGTAATTACTGTTTTACATTTTTGTTTTATTCTTTCAATTAATTAATGCAGGGTTTTAGGTCTTTTGTATGGACAGCGATTTCCTATCAGCTTAAAGATAATCTAAAGTTGTCACCTTCAGCCTCCCAATTTGTGTTTTCAGTAGCATTTTTTCCATGGAGCATTAAACCATTATATGGGTATGGATCATTGTTTTTTTTTTTTTTTTATAAATTGATTATTCACACACCTAACATACAGAGGTAGATTGTGCATGCATAGAAAGTAGTAAGTACACAACTAATATATTCTATATCTTAATGTAGATTTTGTAATTTTTGTTTTCATTTCATTTAAACAAGAACGCCAGGTTTTCAAAATGACAGATATTCACATTAAATGGGAAAAAAAAGTGACACAAATGCACTTGAATGCAAGATCCTAAACTCTGGATCAATAAGTAACTTTTTAATTCAGCATGAAAAGTACCTTCGTCATCAGAAATTTTACTATTGTTTTTATGTAACTCTCCATTCTACGGAACTGTGTTGACTGTTAAACGCTGCAGTTTAATTAGCCTTTGTATATTTGTAACTGTTTGTTTACTGAATCAGTTTTACACTATCTCCTTGCAATCTGATTTGGCTACTGATACACAGAATACTTTCGGATTGCATTCCAATCAAAGGAAGAAAACGGAGTCCTTACTTAGTGATTGCCACTGTGCTTTCCCTAGTTCCATGGTTGATTTTAGGCGTAAATTCAACCTTGAGGGATTCAACATGGCACCTGATGGTATTGTTGACTGCTCAAAACTTGGGCTCAGCCATGGCGGATGTTGTTGTTGATGCAATGATAGCTGAGGCAGTAAGATTTGACCGGTATGTCTGTATCACAGGTTCCTGATTCTCATTTTCTGCAGACAAACTTCATATTGAAAAGTGTTCCTAGTTATAGAGGTATTGGTAATTCAAAAATAAGGGACTACAAATTAACAAAAATGCAGAACAAAAAGATACACAGAACATTGGAATTGTAGTTCAAAATTTGTAGCCTATTTGCAATTTTTTCAATCTTCAGAACATGGATGTAGGATAAAATCAAATACTGTATATGGTGAACATGTTAATGTCAATGGTGTGCGTGTTGATTATTGATCACTTAAAAGCAAAGAAAAGGAACAGGGAATGAGTGTTTGCTACCCTGTTCAAGTTACAAGACATTGTGAAATATCTTTTGTTCTTTTGCAAGAAATTTTATATTGATTTCATACTAGCATGTCACCCTTCTCACTAAAACTGAATTATATATATATATATATATTTTTTTTTTTTTTCTGTGAACATACAAATTTCTAATCTGTCAATATAGTGGATTAATGAAGGCTGTTTCCTGTACAGAGTGAATTTTGTAAGTTTGTTCATAATAACCTTTAACTTAGATTTAGTTCAGTTATCAAACCCATAGATAAGGTTTGACATGGAGGGATTCCCTTTTCTGAACCTTAATGGTAGATATATATATATCTTGTATTGGTCTATATCTTTGTTCATGTAATATCTCTGAATGCTTTTCTTACACTCTGATTAAGTGCATGCTTTGTGGTTCAGGACCTCCTTTGCAGGAGATCTCCAGTCAATATCTTGGTCTTCTATGGCCTTGGGAGGAATATGTGGGAGTTTGTTAGGAGGATATGCATTATCCAATTTACGGATAGATGCTATTTTTCTTCTATTTTGTGTACTGCCATGCATACAGTTGTTATCATGCTGTTTTGTGGAGGAGAACTCAGTAAATAGCAAAGTTTCACTAGAAGATTCAATTGTAAGTGATTCAGACATGAATGGTAGTACTCTAGATGAAGGTAGTCCTTTAACCAAAAAGTCCCACAGCGGCACAAGAAGAAGAAAGAAGGGCAAAAAGAAGCCAAAAGGAAGATCAGTAAATAGCAGCAAATCAAAGACTTTGAACAAAGAAGACTCCCTGGCATTAAAGTGGTTCCATTCTTTGAAAGAAGCTATTTATGATTTGTGTCGTGCATTTAGACAGCCAATGATTTGGAGGTAACTAATGCAATATTTAAAGTTTTTGTCTGGTGTGAATATTTTAAATTCTGATAGCATATTTATAAATTATGAATGATTCCTTATTGAAGTCACATCCTATTTGAGTGTTTTATTTATCTATATAGTTTGAGTAAAGCTGCATCCTGAATCCTCTTACCTCTTTCTTAAAGATGGTACTTTGCCTATTAAACATGTTCATCCAAGTTCGTGCAAACATCTAACTACATAGACACGGAAGGTTACTAATATAAACTGCAGCCTATTGAAATGATTATCTCTATCTTTCACATGATAACCTTTAAATGTTTGAAAAAGGAGTACTAGAAACATATTCTCTAGCACACTTTTTCCTATTGACACTACAAATATAGAGATGTTACCATCAAATCATTATCTGCAATGGTTCAGAACAGCGAATGAATTAGTTTGGCTGAATGATTTGGTAAAAAACACTGAATATGATATCATTTTTTATCCTAAATCTCTAATATAAGGTACCCTGGATTATATACAGAAATGAATGGAAAGAGTCTAGGAAACAGAGAACCTAATAACTCTACAATATTTAATGAACCAACTAATCTGCACATGGCAACCTGAATTTTTTTCCTACACAAACTACTAATTAAACAGAAAACTAATAGAAACATGTGAGATATTTATGCTCTTCATTTTTATACTCTTCTGTATGTGTGTGTTTGTGTGTAAGGCCTTACCTATGAAGCTAATTCATTTCATGCATATGCTATAACATGGTCATTGGTTACTAATAATCTTTGTTGTATGTTGGTGAGGGCAGACCTATGTCTTGGTTTTTCCTTGCTCACATTACCGTACCAAATCTTTCAACTGTCATCTTCTACTATGAAACCGAGGTTTTAAAGTTAGAAGCATCTTTCCTTGGTACTGCACGGGTTGTTGGTTGGTTGGGACTTATGCTGGGAACCTTCATTTATAATCGTCACCTGAAGTATATGACCCTACGGAAAATCCTCATGTAAGAAACTAAGGATTATTTTACTTTTGGGGGATGGCTAATTTATGAATATTTAATATACTGATATTGTTTCGTCCTTATAACAGGTGTGCCCATATTGGGTTGGCCTTCTTGAATCTTCTCCAGATTGTGGTAGTTTCTAGGAAAAATATTGCCTTTGGCATTTCAGACAAGATTATGGTGCTTTTTGGCTCAGCTCTTGCTGATGGAATCAATCAATTCAAGTTAGTTGTTGCTTCTCTTTTTATTTAGTTAAAGATGTACATGGTTGTATATGTGAAAATTATGTCCAACAAAAATATAATAAGCTTGAAAAACATGTTATTTTATGCATGTAATTTGAATAGGTTGAATACCCTTTCAGATCCTTAGTAGTGTATGGAGCTTTCTGTTTAGTCCCTAAATGAGTGTTTTCTTGAAATTTTAAGAAGAACAAGAACATTAAGAAGATGAAGAAAGAAGAAAAAGGAAGAAGATGAAGAAGGTCTAGTTTCAAGACAAAGAAAAAGAAAAGCTTGTTTGATCATTAAATATTAATTTTAATTATAATTTAGTTTGGTCCTTGCAAACTTGACACTAATGTGAAAGACATGGTGGGAGGTGACATGCAATATAACGTACCATGCCAGCAAAATTAACAGTTAGTCAACTCCATCCATTCAAGGGAATAATGTGAATAATAGATTTTATTTTCAAGAATTGATTTTGAATTTCGACATATTTAAGTATTAGATAAAAGACAGCATACACTTTAAGAATCTGAAAGGGTATTCAACTACTATAATACACTGTAGTGTAAATGTTTTTGCTGCTGGAATCACAATGATTTGATCCATTTTGAGTTACACATTTAGTTTCAATTCCTAACCATCATTTTTTCTGGAAAAAAATGACTGCAGGTTTATGCCTTTCCTGATCTTATCTGGACAACTATGTCCTCCAGGAATTGAAGGGACTTTATTTGCCCTTTTCATGTCAATAAACAACTTTGGAACCACACTGGGGTCTGTTGTGGGTGCTGGTTTGGCTTCTGTGTTGAACATTGATTCAGGATCATTTGACAATCTTCTCTTGGGCATCATAATTCATGCCTTGTGCAATTTCATCCCAGTTGCTTTTCTGTTTCTGATACCAAAGGAAGCTACTGGTTCATCAACATAGATTATGCCATTGGAACCTCATTAGATATTGTAGGACTACCATAGTTGATAGTTTATACATGTAAACGGGAAAGTTTCAGAAGAAATGAGGGTAACATATTAATGTGGTTTATACAAACTTGGATCATAGTGATTGTATATACTATTGTACTGCAATTTTGGTAAAGTCCATTTTACATGAAAAATTGGAAAGGTGGTTGGCTGATACTTATACTCGTTATTTTATATAAAAGCTTGTATATGAATACTGAGTTTGCTTTTGGCTAATAATCAATGGTAAAAATGCTTTTCATCTGAATGCATTTTGCTGAAACATACTATTCATTTTTTTCAAGTTTCAAAAACTCACCTGTGGAATTTGTTCTGAAATCAACAGAAATTGTTTTTGTTGTTAAAATATACACAAATACGAATTATGTGATTATAATTTTTGTTAGCTATTTTCATAAAGTTTAGCACAAACGATCAATATAATATATATACACTACAATAGGTAGGTGTCGTAGTGTGAAATAGGTTAAACAGTTGATTTCTCCAAAAGTTGAAGAAAAAAAAATTAAAAATTTAGCAGAAGCCACTCCTTTTTATCAGAACCAGGTTTCGATCCTGGGACCTGTGAGTTATGGGCCCACCACGCTTCCGCTGCACCACTCTGATTTGTTGATATTAGGCATCAATAAGTTATAAAATTCATTCATAGGTCAGTGTTGAAATCATTGAATCTAAGTTTTACATATTTTACAATATCTTTTTATAACAGTTTTATTTCTACATTTTTAATTTATATATATAGATATATTCTATTTCTATAATTCTTCAATCAAATATTTAATTAATACATATACTTTTTTATAATTTATAGATAAAATAATGAGATACTAATTAGAAGTGATGTAGATTTAAATATTAAAAAAACTCATTACAAAATAGTATATTATTTTATTAGATAAATAAATGTTAATATTCAATATGTTATTTAATGTTAACATAATTTATTTCTACATTTTAAATTTGAATATATATATATATATATATATATATATATATATATATATATATATAATTTATAGATCAAATAATGAGATAATAACTAATTGGAAGTGAATTTAGATATAAATATTAAAAAACATATTGTAAAATAATATATTATTTTATTAGATAAATGAATTTTAATAGTCAATATATTATAACAATTTAAATATTTTATAATATTTTTATTCAGCTTTGATGGTGAACTTTATGGCCAAACGAAATATAACTGCAAAATAATTAATAAACAAAATAGATTTCGTTTGAGTGAAAATTCCTTTATTTAAGAGATAATAGATATTGTGATAATAGACATTGCTTAGAGCGAAATTATCTTTCCTTAGTAAGAATTGACTCAAGAGCACTTATTTTTTTTCAAAAAGCTCGCTCAGACGAGTTGTATCTTGCTTATGTGAGATTTGTTGAGTGAATATTTTTTTATAATTCGCTTAAGCGAGATTTCTCGCTTAATCGAAACTATCAAAAAATATTTCATCAAAACAACTGACTTTCATTTACTACCAAGGATTAACATGCATTCAAAGTTCAAAGTATTGAAATACATCAAACTTATGTACAACTATATATATATAACAAAGGAAAGATCAACTTAAGGTGATAAAGTCTTTAAATACATCAAAACATATACAAATGTATAAAAGACAAAAGAAAGACCAAATTAAGGACATATACTCCTTAAGGTGCTTCAAAACTTGCATATGCTTGTATACATAGTACACTCATCACTCATCGCAATTCACAACACAACAAAACAAGCACGGATAAACTAATGAAATAATGTTTTCAATTTCTAAAAGTAGAAGGAATTGAAGTGAATAGATTTAAGAATTTAAATATCAACTCTCAAGAATACCAATAGGTTTATTATTCAATTACAATGTTTTATACTTTATTCCAAGCTTATTGACTTCACATTCACTGTACCTTAATCTCCTTCCAATCCCCAATATTTTGATTTTATTTCAATCAAAATGATTGCATATAGACTCATCATCTAGTTATAAAAATTATAATATCATTTCAACCATTTTGAAGCTTAGAGGTGCATATGTAACCATGATACCTTAATTTCTTTTTAACACCTAGCACACTACATTTCAAACAAAATGATTACATATAACTCAATTATCACACATAACATATCAATTCAATCATTCTGAAGCATATAAAGACATATGTAACCATGGTATATTGATTCTCCTTTAACCCTCAGTACATTGGTTTCATTTCAAATATGATTACATATGAATCTATAATTCAGACATTACACATAATTTCAATTCCATCATACACAGTCATATCAATACAACAATTCATAATGTTCAGAAACAGTTCTTATCTATCAAACTATGAATTATCAAACTATGAATATCACAGTTTATGCTAGATACATAATCATAATCAATCAATTTTATCATAAAATACATCTATAATAAAAATTGGAACTTACAACCAAAACTCATCTCAGTCAAAACTTTTAACCTAAGTTTATTGAAAAACTTAAATAGACCATAACACCAATTTAACTTTAATAATTCTAATTAAGATTATGAATCACTCCAAACTTTTTCAATAGTTATTGTAAGACATGATAAGACAAAAAAATATATATGAAAATGAGAGAGGAGAGAAGAGAGAAAGATACGGAGAAGAATGAGTGTAAGTGAAAAAAACTTAATGAGAATGTTTTGTTTTGAGAAAAGAGAAAAGGGATTACAAACTTAATAACTTATTTTAATTAATATTTAGAATATTTATGCGAAATTAAAAAAAAGAAAAATCTATGAAACAAGGTATTCATTTAGTCGGAGTCAGAGTCAAGGACCAGTTTTTAATATATACATACATATATATATAATTAAATTATTTTAAAATCCATAATTATATATATTTGTATATAATTAGGGTTAATAACTTTTTTATACACACAAAAGTTAAACTAAAAAAACGGCGTCGATTCATATTTGGGGATTAATTTCACTCGAATAATTTCTTCTAAATTAATTTATATAGTTTTGAATTTTCTTTCTAACGATAATTATTTTAAGGTTTAAATATGTTTTTACCTTTTATAAAATAAAAATATTTTAATTTTAGTCCTCATATAAGATTTTTACCAACTCTTCTAAAAAAGTATTACTTTTTATCTATTACATTGTGTAATACTTGTTAATTATATATAGATTGAATGATAAATCAAGTTATCGTTGTAATTATTAATGTGATATAATATAAATATCCGACACTTTTAAAACATGCAAATTATATATTATTTTTATATCTTAAAATGAATGTTAGGACTTAAAATCACTAATTTTAAAATTTAAAAGAACGAAAGATAAAAAAAAATAAAAAATTACATATTTTACAACAATTAAAACTAATTGTTTCAAATTTTACCTGGATAAAAAATTAAAGAAAAGATATTTTATCCAGGTAAAAAAATAATAAAAGCTCACATTTTTTTTTTGATATAAAGAAATAAAAACATGTTTCATTGTTATTTTGATTCCTTTCATGGTCGGAATAGATTCGGGACTTCCTTCAAAATTTGATCAGGGAAATCAGTACCCAGAAAACCCAATTGGTGAGAAGCCATAAAATTGGAACCACCGTTCGGCGAAGGATAAAGGGAGATGAGAAGAAGGCCTGGAATTGGAGGGTTGCAGACGCATGCTGCTGCGAGGGATCAATTCCGTTTGCTTGGTGAGAATGTCGCAAAGATCAGAACGGATTTGATGAAGGAGCAGCTGGCCACCTTTCGCTCTCAGCTCGAAGATTTCGCTCGCAAACACAAGGTCCTCTTTTTTTTTTTACCCTATTGGTTTTTATTGTGGACAGTGAAAGCCATCTTGTGGTGCTATGATGAGTTGGTTTCTTTATGCTGCACATGATGCTTAGTTTTCATTTTCGTCTTGATATAATTGGTATAGTTTGTGAATCGTGTGATTGGTCTGATTTATCATCAAGTTCTTCGTGGTTTGTGTGTCAGATTGTTTCATTCATCTACAGCGCCGTTTTTTATGATGGGGTGTTGGGAAAACTCATTTGGGTTTTTGGAGCTGGATGGTTTAAGTGGAAAAGGTGTTGCTTTTGATGTTTTTAGGTACTTCATACAGGACAAAGCTTGTTCTTCAATTAGGATTACAGTAATTTGTGTTGATTTTTAATAGGACCAACAATACTCAATAAATTCGTTTTGTAAAATGCATTAAGTTTTGTTAACTGTCTTTAATGAAAGTTGGGAAATGCTAACTACACATCCTCTAATAAGTGGACATAGGAATAGGATGAATTTGAAACATTTTAGCTATGTTTATTGCTGATTGCTGACTTAGCTGTTCCTTGTAGTTCTTTTAGAGGGTGTGCTTGACTAATTTGGTAGCCTTGAAAGTTGGGGTTGTGGTTACCTAATACCAACACACATTGTTCATGGTTTCTAATGTTGGACTTATAAAGAATTATCACTTTAATTGTCACTTATGTTGCAATTAGATTAAATTAAATGATTCTAATGGTTGATTTTATTTGTTCAGAATGACATACGCAAGAACCCGGCATTCAGATCACAGTTTCATGAGATGTGTGCCAAAGTTGGAGTGGATCCTTTGGCCTCAAACAAGGGTTTCTGGGCAGAGCTGTTAGGAATCGGTGACTTCTATTATGAACTGGGTTAGTGATATATTTCTTAACCTTGTTTCAAGTATGTTTGATATGCATGTATGGAAACTTTTATGTACAAGTATTCATATCCCATTGTGATAATTAACGTAAAATATTTGAGAAAAAAAATAAAGGATAAGAGTAGCAATGCTAGAGTTTGTATTGTCTGAAACTATTCAGAATTTGAACAATAGGAATGCCTGCATTTAGTATTGGAGATTTTATTCCAGTAAACAAGAATAACACTTCAAATTCTGGGAGGAAGGATAATAGAATTTGTCATCCTATTTTTACCTAGTTCACTTTTAGGGAAGAAGACTTGGCATTAGGAAGATTGTTAAGAAATTTCCAAACTACCAGCTGATATAGGCATAAATATCATACTTAGCACTTCACATGAACACGATACCTAGATTGATCCGAATTATATTTAGCATATGTCCCGTTATCTCTGCTGACATACCTGATTTACAGCCTTAACCATGTTTTGATATTTAGTTTGTTAGTTATCCTAAGCTGGCCAATTATCATCAATATCCCACACATATGGGGTGGCAGTTCTCATTTAGTTTTTTTTAGGTTGTTATGGGACAAGGAGATGCATAATGCAATGGAAACTAACACAATATCAGAGAGCCTAAAACACATTTATGTTGTTTCCATATTTTGGAGGGGATCTCTGTTGTTTTTATAATTTTTGCTCCATAGTGCTGGGTCTGCCTGGCATCTACAGAGGGGTTGTTGGAAATTGCTACATTACCATCCTCAATACTACGGTGCAGTTTATGTATATGTTGGGTAAATTTATCTAATGGCAATTGGTTTTAAGATAGAGTTTATCGCAAGAAATACTGGTAGAACAGCTGTGGTTTGCAGAAAAGCCGAAACTAGAATTAAGATTGATGGAAGTAATCTTAATTTTATGAAGAAATCTATGTTTACTATTTGCTCAGTATGTATGCTAAGACTAGCTACTTGACTAGACAGGAGTTCAAATAGTGGATATTTGCTTGGCTACTAGAGTCCACAATGGAGGACTGATCAACCTACAGGAACTCTGCCATCTTCTTCGCCAGAGACGAAAAAGTGATCGTGGAGTTGTTTCAGAGGATGATTGCCTGCGTGCTATTAGTAAGCTGAAGGTGGTTGCCCATAAACTGGATTTGACTATCACTTTTCATGAGTTTGATGTAGATGATGTATGCTTCAATGAGGAAATCTTAAATAAATGCCAAAGACAATCTGAAATCAATGTGTTTAAGTTTTCTGTTTCTGTTATCCCATATGTTTGGGCATCTGCGCAATTTTCAATGTAAATGTGCTACTAATTTTACAGCATGCCTTCGCCTCTTTCCCATTAATTAGTCCTGCTATGGAATGACCATAACTGAGCAGCAATATCTCATTGTTCACAATCCCATTACATTGAATTCTTGATTTCTTTTAACTATTGTACACCTTGCAACATTTGGGATTTGGGACAGGATTTTTTATTCTCCCCAAGACTTAGACTCGATGATGGTATGAGCAGAAATCGTGAATTCTAATGGTCAAACACATGTATCAGAAAAGCATAAGAAACTTTATAATATTTGGTTAGATAGGGAAATTGGGATTTTGGGATGTGAAAAGGTTGCTTGTGAGAGGAGTCCTCTTCTTTTGACAATTTTGGACTTGCTTGGAAATATAGCCCTAACTTGTAAGAATGACATTCAGTTTTCTGAGAGTAATCTAGGGAAAATTTTAATCCTTGAATCTATGAAATGTAAACAGAAGATAAAACGACTATTGTTTATTTATCTTTATGTTTTGAAGTCTTTCATAAATGATAAATAGTTTTGGAAAAGGAAAAAAGGAAAAAACTATATTGACAGGATCTTAGCATCTGTGCAGCCACACTATTTACTGAATATCCAGTAATGGATCACAGTGCTTATCTAAAGACGCCAATGTTATAATTAACAACTCTGTATCTTTATTGTGTCTTTTTCAGTAAAAGACGACGACTATTCTTATGGTTGGACTAACTAAATTACATATAGTGAACCTAACTTACATTTATATGTTGGAAGAACATTTGGATTGTGGAGTGCATGTGTGTTTAAGTTGTGTATTTATAATTTTTTTGGAACATCTTTGATACACCACTTCTTGAGAGATTAATTACATGTGTCCATGTGTAGCCCACGGTTTTTCATACTGATGTGTAACCAAAAATTCAGGTGCTGGGTAGTGGTTTTGAAGTTATTTCTGTTGGAAAGAGAAAACTTGTTCGTTCAGTTCCAACTGAGTTGAACAAAGACCACAACGAAATTCTAGAACTTGCCCAGGTAACAACTATTTCTTCCTCTTAGGTTATGTATGTGTTTTTTAATTGGATCCTCACGTCTATGACCTTGGTTTAACTTTGAAGGTGTCATCAGTCGCTAATGTTTACTTGTTCCTTTCATGTTTTCTAAGATCTGTGAGCCTGTGAACTTACTTGATCTTGCGTTTTAATTGCTTGTTGAGAATTAGACTGAATATTCTCACTGACTTAGAGTCATAGATCAAATAGGATGATACCAATCTAGTTGGTTGATAATCTCTTTTTGGCTTACAAAAAAGCAAGTTGCTTATCTACAGCTTTAGTCTGTCTGATAAAATGTAAGTATCTGTGGTTTATTATCAATAGAAAAAGAAGTTGTCACTACGCAAATGTAGGTTTAGTCCCTAACAATTTATATATGATCCTTTATTTAAGCTTTCAATCTATGTTTTTGATGGTGAGGGCTGATATGATTTAATTTTAAATTTGTTACCACACCACAATTCATCATATATTCAAGAAACTTGACGCATGGTGTGTTTTAATTTGATAGACATTAGTTAGAACTTGGATTCCTAGTTGTGAAGAAAAGACTTCCTCTGTTCACTCATCTAATTTAGCAAAAGTAGCCATGCCTCATTTTGCTATTTGAACATATCATGTTCTTTTACTGCAGGCTCAAGGATTTGTGACAGTCGTTGAAGTAAAGAGACGATTATCTTGGAGTTCTGGCCGAGCCATCGATGCCCTGGATACATTACTTGATGTAAGATAACCAAAAGTTTTACAAGAAAAATGTTTTCCTTTCTCTTAACTGATTAACACTGTCCAATTTCAAATCATATGCAATAATGAAACACTGTTGGCTGATGCAGGAAGGACTTGCAATGATTGATGATGGCCATAGAGATGGTAGACGGAGGTACTGGTTTCCTTGTGTGTCTCCCATCTCATCTTCAATAGCAGTTGATTCCTAATAAATCTAGTGGAAAGGAAACTTTGGTCTGATTTTTAAAGGCCCATGTATGTTTAGATTGTTTCAAAATTGGCATTTATCATTGCTTTTGCTTTCTTGAATTCTGTCCCAAAATGTGATTAATTATATGTTCATCTAGTGTACACATGTATGTATGGTGATTGGGAACTGGAAATATATACTTCATTTTCTGTAATGGTGCTTGCATTAAGCAGTACAATTATTTGGACTTTGTTCAGTTTCTTACCCCATTTTTTCCACTTATTAAAATCATGGAAGCATTGATCATGTAATACCTATATCCTGTTCCAGCACAAGAATTTATGGCCCACTTATGCTTAAAATGTCTGGTTTGAAAACCAGTTTGATGATTAGTTTTGTTTAATATATTTTTCGCTTATTCCATGACAAATAGCTTCATGATGTTGTAAAGCATTGCAAATTGAAGCTAATGTTTTGCACATGTTTATAATACACAATCGTGTCCCAGTTAATATTTGATTCCAGGATGTAAACAATATAATATAATCAAGTGAGTTTGTTTTTTTTTTTTTTTTTTATTATTTTTAAATTTATAAATAAATAATTAATTTCACATTAATCATTTAATTTTACTAACCTCAATTCAAACAGTTATGTTTTTATCTAAAAATCCTTTTAATAGACCTTGATATCATGAAAAAAAAAAAACCAGAGTGAAACAAATTTTTGTGTCATCAATTTTTTACTTTTAATAACAAGATTTTGAAAATAAAACAAAGTGAAACAGATTCCTTCTATAATTATGAAGCTAAGAAACATTAAAACATTCTCAATAACTATACAAATGTATACTTACAACATTGGTTGGACCTGCAACCAGAGATCACATGTTAATATGAACTGACATAAAGAAACAACATAAACATCCCATTGTTTCATATATATAACCTTTCAAACACTATAATTTAGTGTAAATTACATGAGCCAAAAAGCTACACATTCACACATATCTGTGCAATAAATCATTTAAAAGTTAATGGAAAAGAGAATAAACATCATTGGGCTTGGATTTCAGAAGAGATCTCAATCTCCTCAATCCACTCAGTAGCAGGTTCAGTCCATGACCTAGGCCTAACACCAGTTTTAAAATACAATACCATTTCCAAGGCTTCAAAGACCTTGTGTTTGTCCAAAAACTCATTCCACACTCCACTCACTATACAGTAGTTGTTGTTATACGGTGGCCGGTGGTGTGCGGCGTGCTGTGACCGTGACACGAGCACACCGGCCTCTTGCAACGCCACCACCAGCGGCGAAAGCCGGCTCTTCGTGCCATGTGCCCATGCATGAAACTGTTGGCTAAACATGATGCACCCTGAGCACACTCCAACAAATCCTTGAACAACTGGGTCATGACAAAGTAGGACTATAGGAAGCACAGTGAAGGTCACAGCACGTGCCAATGCATGCAAATTGTTAGCAAACTCACGTCTGGTAATAGTCCAAGGCCACTTGTGATGGCCTTGGAAGGCTTCAATTTGAGCTCCAACAATTGGAGTTGAGCCATCACCATAGTTGTCAATTGCCCAATGGTAAACCCCAGAGCCAAGATCAGCTAAAATGTAACCAACCCAACTAGCCATGATAGGTTCAACCCACATGTGGGAATCCATTGCACCCTTTATAGACTCTCCCAAGGAAATGAGCAAAGTGGTACACCCAAATGTCACCCATGCTCTATGAGACCATGTTGATTGCAAACTGGTGTCATTGTTCATTGGACGATGGTTATCAATGGTGGTGATGACCCTTGGTACTACCGGCACGAGTCTAGGCTCAATGACCAATGGCTTAACATTGGATTTGGGTGGAGAAGTGGTGGAACAATGCACCCGAAATGGGTGGAAGGGTGAGCTATTCTTGCAAAGTTCATGGTGCAACTTTGGTGTATAGTTGTGTTGGGGTAAGGAATACATTGGAAGTGTTGAGGAATGAAGAAGAATCAAATTGTGAAGTGAGAAAGAGCAAGATATACAAAATTTGGAGTTACTCAATAGTGGTTGTGGGAAGAAATGCTGATTTTGTGGAAGTAGGAGAAGGCTAAATGATGTGGTGGGAAAGAAGGATGCGTGGGGTTATTGAATTCTCATGAAGGATTTCTATTTTTTTTGGTGGCCCCTTATTTGAGTAGATGGTGTGGCTGTGTGGCTCACGCAAGTGGAAATTAGGTGTGGAACATCTACTTGTACATCTTTTTTTGTCCACTTACAGAACTTTTCTTAGCGACTAACGTGGATATAAAGATAGACATGTGAGTGAGGATGGGTTTCTTCCACGAATCAAACTTTGTAGAAGCGTCTTCTTGTAATAAATAGTCAAAGAAAATTCATCTGATGAAAAATAGAGGACCTTCCCTACATTTCAAATTCGTGAAGGAGATGTTTGAATGAGCTTTTACATAATTATTTTTAAAATAAAATAAAATAAACTTAAAATGAAAATGAAAAGTTTGTGCGTTTAAAGAATTCAATATTATAATATTTTACTAGAATCTTTATATGATTAATATATTTTTTTGTCAATTTATTCTCACTCAATTTTGCTTTTTTAGGATTCAAATTAAAAATCAAACATGATTTCACATTCATAAAATTATTAAAAATGACTTTCAATCATAAAGAAGTAAACATTATTTTTTCTTGTTAATTATGTGATTTTATTCTTAGCATTTTCATCCATACGTGATGCACTTTAAGTTTTGTATATAGATAAAAAGAATACAATTTAAGTTATATATAAATTTTTATAATTTATTCTATGAGAGAATTTCAATATGCAAAACTAATATATTTTTATTTGGTAAGCTAAGTATAATTTTGCATTAAAATGATTATATAGAAAAATAGATAGATAATATTGTTGAATATTTGAATATAATGGACTTAGGTTCATATTTTTTATTAGTCTATTACTATTTTTATTTATAAATAAACAATCTCTACGTGTGTATTTGATACGAGGGAGATTAATTCATAATTACTTTTTCATTTATTTTAACATGGTATCAAGAGCCTATGGTTATGTTAAAATTTTTTGGTGACCCAATGTTGATAGCTGTTTTCCTGCAGTTGTTTTTGCTGCTTTATAACTATTCTGCTGTTTTATTCCATTGTTGTTCATCGCTGCTCTTTTTGATTGGAGTTCATTTGATTTTTTAGGATTTTTCTCCCTCTTTTAAGGTGGTTTCTCTCACTTTATCTATGGCCTTTTCCATTACCTTCAATAAATTTCCTAAATGATATGAGGATCATCAAAACTATGGTTTCATTGCTTCTGTTGCACATACAACACATACATATACATCTTTTGCTGACATCACTCTTCCAATTCTCTTAGTCTTTGGGTTATAGACTCGGGTGTCACAGATCACATTACTAGTAATAAAATTTGTTTCTCTTCTATATCTAGCTCTAGTTATTTACCTTTTACCTTCCATTATCATGGCTAATGGAAAGTAAGACAGTTAACACAATTATCTTGACATTATGTTTTAGATCATTCTCAGGTTGACTTCAAGTCATGAGTATTTCTAGCTCAACCTTAAGTCTTAAACATTTCTAACTTGATCTTATACATTGAATATTTCTAGCTCAACATAACAAGTTAAACATATTTAGTTTGACATCATGCTTAAAATATCTTTAGTTTAACTTTCCACATTAAGCATCTCTAACTCAATCTCATACTTTAATTATTTTTTTGACTTGATCTTATGTTTTTAGCATATTTCGCTTAGTTCAATCTCAAACCTTAATTATTTTTTTTAACTCGAACTCGCGTCTTAAACATATTTCGTTAGCTCATGCCTTGAGCATATTTAGCTTGAACTCAAATCTTAAATATTTTAAATTGATTTCACTCCTAGAGATTTTTAGTTTGGTTTCATGTCTTAAATATTCCTAACTCACCTCGACACTTTGAGCATTTGTAGTTTGACCTCCTACCTTGAGCATAAAGCTCAATCTCATAGCTTGAACAATTATTTATTCACAACTCTTAAAAGATAAAATAAAAAAGAGTAAGCATCAAATTTACTATAATAAAATTTTTACTATAATAAAAAAATTAAGTCATAACATCCAACTATACCTATTATAAGCATTATGTTTAACACACACTATACATCAATTGTAAGCCTACACCACGTATTAATATCAAGTTATACCAATCGATTTAGCTACATTATACATTGACCATATTGTTGAACTATATCAATGTAAGCATCCAACTACCACTAGTAGAAAAAAGTTAATTAATCGCGGTTGTATAAGGCTTACAAGCGCGGTTGTACAACCGCGTTTGATTCAGCCGCGATAAAAAGTACTGAATATACAAACGCGGTTGTACAACCGCGATGGAAAGTATAACATACCACCGCGGTTCTTCAGAAATCGCGTTGAAAAATGACACAGAAGGTTTTATAAATACACCAACGCGGTTGTAGAGGGAACCGCGCTAGTATGTGCAGCTTTCATTGTATGTGCATGAAATGTAAAATGTGATGTGACCATAAGAGTCACCAGCAATATGCCAAATTCATCTCAAGAAGCAACCTGTTAGAAAGCTAAACTCAACTTCTACCACAAGTCACCAGGTAGCTCTACCATAGATCAGTATAGAACAA
>Ga0099824_1005903_pt1 | contig 17058 bp, 8 predicted proteins | sample SiratrowhiteBW_FD_76837 | JGI IMG/M metagenome (GOLD analysis project Ga0099824, IMG submission 76837) | Root nodule microbial communities of legume samples collected from California, USA - Siratro white BW | ecosystem: Host-associated > Plants > Roots > Nodule | place: USA: California... | reverse complement strand
TAAATATATATATATATATATAATATATATATATATATATATATATATATATATATATATATAAAATTAAATTTCATTCTAAAATTTACAATACATCTTTATTAAATGCAATATATACTACTGATTACCTTATGCATTTAAAATTACCTTCCAACCAACATAATCAAAGCACTCGTTTAAAAAGAAAATATGATAATAGAAATTTCACAAAAAGGGACACATAAAATTGTTTCACTAGTCATTGACATTATGAAAAGTATTTATAGATGAATGGCGTTTTTATTTCATTTTTATATAATAAATTCAACAAAATAGATACCTAATAAGATCAATATGAAAGACAATGTGAGAAAAATAGAAGAAAATGTAAAAAAAAAAAGTTTTTAAAAAAAATGAAATAAGAACAAGTTACCTTTGTCGTTAAAGCTCTCACTACATGTCTCTGTATTATTTCAACTATTCTCATTTTATTTAGTTATTCCCACACAATATATAAAGAAATTTCATACACATACTCATAAGTGTAACAAAAACTGTGATTAGACAAATTCATAGTTCGAAGCTCTATCTTCCTTCTCTCTTAAATTTTTCTTGAAACTAGCAGGAAGCTTGTTCATTTTGCCCACAAAACTTTGAAGTAAAACCAAGGGTTACAAAATATACATAAAGGCACCAAGAATATCATTTTCAAACACCACATGCATCAGATATATTGCAATGTAATTAAAAGTGTTTAGATTTAAAAATTTGCATTCAGTAATCTATGAAATAATTCCCAAACAGAGCTGATTATACAAACTGTTCTCTTATCTATTCTCAAAAGCCATGATTCAGAATGGTAAATCAGAGATGATGCATTCTACACAGGCAAGTAATTACAAATAACAAGCATATGATTTAATTATGAAAGCTATTGCCTAAAAAGAATGAGGAATAGAGATGCATTCCCCTTCCTAGTTCTTTCTCCAAAAGGGTACTCTAAATAATCTTGAATTTGGGTTTTCACTTCCCTGTTGCATATTGGTTGGTTAACTGCGTACGTCCAATATGAGATAACCTTGATGACGAAACAAGTGGTGTTTCTTCATCAGAGGCAGTTCCATTACCTCCAATGTTTCCCTCATCGTCATCACTGTTATCTGGCACATAAATATCAGATGACTTCTTCTCAAATTTCCAGTCCTGCATGCATGTCACACACAATTTACTTAAGATCTTAATCAACATTATACAAGTCTTAGTTTAGCATTGCCTTAGTAGGATTATACATTTAACTTATACTAGTAAAAAATGTTGAAAGATGGAAGAATTTGAGACCTTTGTATCAAACAAGTGTTAGTTTAGCTTTTTGACTTAGTAGGATTATACATTTAAATTATACTAGTAAAATGTTGAAAGAAGATAGAAGGATTTGAGACCTTTGTGATCCGATCGGGAAGACTTTCAACAGGCAACTGAGAGGCCCTGACATCCCTAACCTTTATGTAATTGTACATCACAACTCCAAATAGTGCTGCAGGAAAAAATATGAAAGGGTAAGAAGGAGGGGGTAATTGAAGAATATCATGATACAAACAAAACTTACCAATTGCATAACCGATTATATTCAACCCAGTTATTGTAGATTCTGGGAATATAACAGTGGAAAGAGCTATCAATATCCAGTCTTTAAGAACGCCAGCAACCCGGATGGTTACAGCACCGGTTCTACCAATGACTAAGAAAATTGAGAAGTTCAAGGCTAGTGCACATACAGCATTGGAGAAGAAGATCCAGAAATTAAACTGAATCTGTGAAACTTCCATTACTGGCTTCTCCAATAGGTACCAAGGCACAAAGAGAAACACAAAACTGCATATAACAGTAAAAGAAGTTAGCAACACACATGGCAAGCAGGGTTTGTTGATAACCATGCACTGAGACCCGGAATAAAATCGCTTATTTGTTTGAGCTAGAAAGTTTGGCAACAAACTAGATTTATGTCATGAACTGCATAATTAGAAAAAGTCAGAACATACAATAATAGACTACTAGATGTGCATATGTGAAGTCTATATTGCAAAAAAGTTGTGCAATATAAATATTTGGATAATCCAGATGATCATGAATCAATTAGATGGTTACTATTCATTAGTAACAGATAAATTGCCATATTTTCTGTTTGGTTTCAGTAGTACAACAGTTGTACGGAATTCAGTGATGCGTCTTACATAATATGAATGTAAATACCTGCAGGGAGCTGTGTAATATAAGCTTGTAATAGGATTTAAAGTCAGCCCCTTTTTCTGCAGAAGGACTTGTGTTAAGACCAGTCTTAAAGCTTCTGCAAAGATGCCTGTGACCTGGTAAACTGTACCAACTGCATTAAAATGAATTTCCCCATAGGAGGAAATGACGACTCCAACACTGACCAGCAACATGTTCGAGAACACATCACACCTTGCTTTGTCAGTGCCACACAAAACAGCCATGAGGAAAGTTGCCACCGGCACTGAAATATCAAGATTTTGAATTAAGGAAATTGAGCAAAGATGGAAAGAGAAACACGTGAATTTTTTTTTTTAAAAAAAAAAGAAAAACTTACTCAGAGCTTTTAGCATCTGGATGAAAGCCACGGAGATGTGCAAGTAGGCAGTGTTACCAAACCTGTAGTACCCAAAGACATTACATATTGCTCGTATGAATAGTTATTTCTTCAAAAATATTACTATTAGCAGGCATATGTAAAACCAAAATACAATAGTGCCGGATACCAAAGTAATCTTTCACTTTTAGCACTATACAAAAGGAGCATCCATAATTTCATAGAAACATCATCGTTTGAAATTTGGATTATATATATATTATCGAAAATGAATAATGTTGTATGTTCTCTAACTGACCTAGTACAGAATGCATGGTAATTTTAGGCACCGCATGGTCAACCTCATTATACTATATTCTCTGAGGAGGGTTGATACTCAAACTAAAAGTATCAATCTAACAGATTTGATAGTGAATGCTGGAATGAGAACTCCAATATATAGAACATTACTATGGGATATTGAGAAAACATTTTACAAAGATGACAGTATTAAAAGTAGAGCTATCCCTAGATGGGGTTTCCATGGGCAAACTTCCAGCAATCAAGCTTGACTGCTTAAGCTGATTCAAACCATCAACGTTCATTCTAGCATAAAATGATTGAATGAAGATGTAATTAATTTAATAATGAGAGGCTTCAGATGTTACTGGATCTTACTTGAACATGCCTAACCAAGTTAACTTTTCACATCTCAGAACTGAATGGTAAAGAGAGAGATCAATAATTAAACAAGGTCAAATTAAGCACAATTAGGAAATGTGTGAACAACTTATTTACAGAAAAAGTACAGTTGGCCCGTGTTGTAGTGCTTACCAAAGACTAGATGCAAAGAAAGCACTTATTGGTACCACACAAGTTGCATAGCTGCCACAGAAGGAACTTTGTTTTAGCAAGAAGATTGACTAGGGACAAATAGAGCTTTAGAAGGATTTAAATCAATTGCACACTCACATTTCAAATGTCATTTTGACGGGAGACACAATCTGCAATAACAAAACAAAGGAGTATTGGTCAATGTAGAAACCAAATAATAAGATGACGAAACAAAATCAAGCAAAGGGATGATAAATGGAAAAAATGTTCAAGCATAGAGGGTTTTACATATTGTATGTAGAGTTTAAAATCCTAGTGAAAGCAAAAACTGAGTGTATGTGCAGAGATATGTAAAAAAAATCAGAAAGGCCTTATGAACTGCTCCAGAAATTCATAACATTATCTTCTGTACCATACCATTCATTTGCTTTCTATTTCTAGTCATAAGTTGCACATAACATTCTAGAAATCACATTCAAAGAATCAACCCATTACATATACCAACTTGTGTCACTTTTGACAGCAACAACAATTTTGACCAATATATGAGCAAACTCAGCTTCAACAACTGTCGTTCAAATAACGCAATCAATCATTATCACTTATTTAGGATCTTCCTCCTCATTAAACAAATATATTTAACTGAGTTAGATCTCAGAAACTGATACTGACAAGCAGAATCTCAATTTCAAATGGATTCCAACTTACAATCTCTGGTTGCTAATGTAAGTGAGCCATCACTCCATTCTTCACCGAGCTCTATCAACTCTAAGCTCAAAGCAGGTAATAATCATAACACCTTTAACTAAGAAAATACTTAGTTCAGGTAATTAAATTAAACCAGTGTGAAGAGGACCACAGAAAGAGTCCACATACACAATGCTAACCCATCAACACACCCATCGCTCTCATCTTGCACATGTGAGTAGTAGTACTAACAAATGCTATGGCATGACATGCCACCTAGACAAAGATGACAAGGATGTGCAAGTTCACAAATCAGCAACATCAATCACAAACGAACTAATCATTAACACCCAAAACAAAACGAAGATTTTAGTAGAAAAAGAAGGGTTACCTTAAAGACCCGAACAAGGAAAAATGCGACTGCCCCAGAGAATGCCATGTGAATCATGGTGAGCGTTATGGGAAGGGGAAAGTTAAAGTATTTCGGCGACAAAACCCACTAACAAAACCAAAAAAAAAAAAAAACATAATTAATTAACTAACCATCTTTCTTATCTTAAACCATGGTCAAGTGAAAAGTACCTTGTTGTACAAAATGACGCCGGAAGAGAGCAAGATGTAGATGAACAAGTAGACATATGTGAGAAAAAGCGGTTTGTTAATCATTTTATTTGTTGGGTTTGGACAAGGGAGACAAAGGGGTTCAACACTAAGCACTGTGCAATGACATGTGTCCAAACGCGACTTAGAGCGAAACCCAGATACCAAAAATCAATATTAATGGTAAAAAATTGCGCTTTATTGGAGAATGAGAAGGATGTGGATCGGATCTGCTTCTGGGGTACCCTCAAAGGGAAGAGAAGAATGGTGAGAGGGTACCCAGTGAAGAGAATATAGATATATTTATATATGATAAGAGGAGAGGAGAAATTGCAAATTGAGATGTTGGAAATGTGAGGGAAGGAAAGGGATTGGGGTGTGAAGAGAATAGGTAATTGGGAACCTGATGAAGAAAGTTACTACTTTGGAAAGGAGTGAGTCATTAATGGGAGCTTCTTTGTGTCATGCGCCTCTCTCTTCCTTCCTTAGTATTATGCTTCTTTTCTCTGAACCAATTTACTTACCATTTTCTCAAAAGAATAACTATGGTGATGTGGATTGTAGACCCCACGAATTCTGTGGTCTTGGGAGATACAAAGGGAAAAAAATTGAGTTTTTAATATTTTATAAATTTAATTATTTTTAATTAATTTTGTTGTAATGCTTATTCAATTGTCTAAGTAATTTGTAAGACCAAGTAGTCGTTATTTTTGTTTTTTTCTTGTCTCCAATCTGTCAACCAATTCATGTTTTTCTTCTCCCATTTTTCCAATTCTTCAATTAATTTGTTATTAAAAAGAAGATGAGCTAAAAAAAATAGCTAATGAGTTAGTAAAAAAAGAAAGAAATAATTGTTATGTTATTCTATTATTGACAAAAATCAAACGACATACTACTTTGATAAAAATATAAAAATTTATTTTTAATGAGTCAACAAAATAATTTTCTTAATAACTTAATTTAAAATATCTAAATTTATTAATGAAGTAAAGAGAAAAAAATATAACTAGAAAATCTACTTAAACATATATTAATTAATAACTAAAAAATCACAAAGACAACTAATAAAGAAACAATTATTTGCAAAATTTCAAAATGTGAATTATGATATCAAAGATACAATTTGTGAACATCTCGATTCAAGAAATTTTGTTTATCACTTAAAGTAGAATATATCTTTTAGTAAAGACATTATTTTAATGGAATCCATCTGGATATGTTTAGCGATTATAAAAGTTTAAAATATTTATTTTAAAAAAACTTAACATAAGAAAAAATAGATGAAGTTTCTAAAACTATTTAGTCTTTGAAAGATTTTCATAAAACTTATGTTTTGGATCACTTAGGCAATTGAGATAAAATTTTATTATTAATAGAGTTTAAATATAATATTAGTTATTAATAGAGTTCGTGGATTTGAACTTAGGTTTTTACAGAAAAAAATAGAAAGTCAAAATAATTTAAGAGAAATTAAAGACTTATTTGAATAAATAAAAATCTTATACACATAAGAAAAAGAATGATTGAAAATCTATTGATGAACATGTTTTTCACACGTTACATCCTTAACTAGTGTGGAAAGAGTTATTAAATTTAAGAAGTGAACTCTAAAATTCATAAGATCTTATTAAATTAAGAAGGATAGACCTTATAGAAAAACAACAGCCACAAAAATTAAAAAATAGAGAAAAAATTGAAATGAAAAAGATAGAACACAACTATAAAGGACCTTTAAAAAAAAAAGAGAAAATGAGAATGGAATGAAAAAAAGAAAAAAAAGAAAAAAACTAGATCCTTGGAATAAATTCGAAAGATTAAAAAATGAGTTTGTATGATATGTTTTAATTTTTAATTTATTATATATTATATGGAACTTTCGTTATTTCTTATGAAATTTTAATTTTTATGTATTATGCGAGCTAGTATTTCCAAAAGTCCTAAATGCTTATGCTTTTTATGTTTTCTCTTTTATGGATTCTTTAAAATATATAAAATTAGATAAATAACCAACTGGATACTAATAATAATAATAATTATAAGTAAACCTTTCAAAGTTTCTTCGAGTCTCTTGAAGCAAGATGAGTATGAAGATGACAACCCTTTGAAGGTCGATTTTTAGGAGCTGATGGTTAAAGCAAGGTCACAAAAATGATATGATACAGGAACCTTTCAACATCAACTATGTCAATTTCTTAGTAGACCAAACTAATAAAAGAAAGTAGTACTATAATTTTTCAAATATTTTTTACAATTTTCATATATTTATCATTAAATAAATACATGTGTCCTTTTGACTTTTCTCTTCTCTTCATATTTAATGTGAGAATATTCTTTTTTTCTCTTTTTTATTGTGTGAGAAAATTGTTATCTTTTAGTATCTAAAACCAAAAATATTTAATAAGTATGATACACAATTCCACAAGTGGCCAGTACAAGCAACTAATGCATTAAACTTAAAACTATCCTTGAGTTGTAAATGTATGATAAACTAAAATAGGGTTAAAGCTAGATTTTTCTATCTGGGTAGGAGACTTGCTATTTTATATATTCAAAATAAAGTTTTAGAGAAAATTAGATTTAGAATTGTGTGTAATAAAAAAGTAAATACCAACTGTGAATTTCCTTTATTTACACTGAATAAAATAACTTCAACTTATAGAAAGAAGTAAATTTTAATGAAAACCACTATATTTTGGAAATAAGATTTTTATGATGATGTTCATAGAAGTTTGATTTTTTGAATAAATATAAAAATAAAACTTATACATATTTTAGGTATTTTCTTTTATAAATGGATTCGAAAAAGAAATGCACGAAACTGGAATGGTAGGACTAAAATTAATATGATTTGTAGAGAAGATAAACACTACCGGAATTATTAGATTGTTTTTCAGAATACCTTAAATTGGGAACATGATAGAGATGTGAAATTCAACTAACAATTAGAAAGGGCAATGAAAATGTAAATAATGTAAGAAGTCTAAACAAGAACTTGAATAAATGAAATAAAATTAATGAATAAGGCCAAAAGTATACTTTTTGTTTACTTATTTTCTTTTCCATATTGTAGAACTTTTAGCATGCTTTCTTCTTATGTGATCCAAAAAATATTACATTTAATCTTTATTTATATATTTAAATCGGTTTATAGACTTCTGTTACAATTTTTATTAAGGTAAATATTTATTTCATTTTTGGTAAAAATATGCATTCATATAGTATTTTTGGTATTTATGACTTCGGACATTCTGTATGACTAATATTTTAATTCTTATAATTTATTTTTTGATCAATGAGAGAATAACTTATCTTTTAACTCATCTCAACTATTGAGCCATGAATCTTAGATCCCTACTCAATTCAATATTCCTTAATCCTAATTTTTCATTAATGATTACACCCTAAAAAAATTTCTAGTCATACCTAATTAGTTTTTTTTTTATAAATTATTAACAATAAATGTTACATCTTTGTGTCTTTGAACTTACCAAACATTAAAATTTAATTATCATTAAACCAGTGTAACATGACTAGTAATTATAAAATATCACTTTTTGATATCTCCAAAAATCCTACCATAGTAAAAATGACTCTAATTTAACCATATTAATTAATTTATTTTTATAAATTTCTTAATTGACCAATCCTTTATTTTTTGTTATGTTATGTCTATCAATAACCTCTCTTCCAATATAACTTATATGTATCAACCTAATATATATTCTGGATAGTAATATGCTTTTGTTGGACCATTGAAGACTTACCTTATGCAGATTCTTTAAAAGAGTTTTTTCCCTTATACTTAAAAAATATTACCTTTAACCTCTAGTCTGGAAATTAGGATAAACTTTATAGATTTAACCAATAAAACATACCACACTGGCCAACCACCGAGAGAATTAACTATTCGAAGTGGCTAGAAAAAGTTAAAAAAAAAAAAGTTTATGTTTCTCATCAGGAAAAGGGTGAAATTTTTAAACTCACCCAACTTAATAAGTTTAATACTTCCTATTTCAACTTGTGGATGTTTTTAGTAGTCATATACTTATGATATTGAGCTTTTTATATTATCAAATTCCTTTACAAATCAATTTCACTCACCTTTCTAAACATTGAACCTATCACATGTTTGAAGCTCTTTAGAGAATGTTAAATTGCATATAATTGATTGACATAAAATACTATGTGTTATAATTTAATCAATTATGAGTATAATTCACTAAATTAAGTAATTCAATACAAGTTATTACATACCTATTTAATCAATTATTATTAACAAATAATCAATAATGTACAGTAGTTTTAATTTTTATTATTTTTTTAAAAATAATTAATTATATAATCAATTAAATTGTACTATAAGTTGTTTCTTTGTATTTTAATTCATGATCAATCATAGAGAAATCCTAAATCAATGACTAGTCCAAGAAAAAAATAATAATTATACTCAGTACCTGATTGATCATACATTATTTGAAATTAACAACTTTTGTTAGTTTAACTTTATTATTTATAGCATAATATTCTTCAATTTTCTTAATAAAGAATTCAAAAGTAAAATTTATGAAAATGTAATAACTCATAAATGTACAAGAACATGCATTGTTTAGTAGATAATTGAACTTTTAGAGAATTTTTGTTCTTTGGTTATTAAGTCTAAAAATCTAAAGATTTTTACATTTTGCTTCTTTTTAACTACTTTAATGAAAAAAATTGAAAAAAAAAAATAGGTTAAGACAAGATTAGTCAACAATAGTAAAACTATATTCTTTTGGATATAGAAATTTTATTATATATATATATATTATTTTTTTTTGTTTACTTTTAACTTCGTTTGTGTCTAGGGTTAGGTGGTGGCTGTGCTCGGTTTGTCCTCGGCGTTGGTTTATTTGTGATCTTGGTTGTTTGAGACTAAGGTATGTAATATTTTTTTGCTAAAATATTTTAATGGATTAATTTTTTGTCTGATGTATTGTAGCTTTAGGGTTTTTGGATTCACGGAGGGTTTAGGATTAGATTATCCCAAAATCAGCGCTTCAGGAAATTTTTGCCTCTTCTAATAGGAACCAGGAAAGTTGTGGCTTTTGTACCTTGTTCATGTTCTTCATTAACTTCGGTTTTGAGTGGGGTTGAATTGGTTGAGCTGGATAGCAATAGAGAGAAGGTTGAATCTGGATTCACAGAACCAGATTTTTTTCTTCTTCTTTGTTCTCATCAATACAAATTGATTGGTTGGTTGGCATATGACAGCAGAAGAATTAATTGATTGGAAAATGCTTTCAAGTAATTTCCTGGTTTGGTGTATTGTACTGTTACAAGTCATGTGAAACGTGGGGGGTGGGGGAGGGGCATGCATGATATTTTGGAAGAAATATGCAGAAGCTGATCCTACAGACTAGGACAACAACAATGCACAACTCAAATGCCGGACAACTCAATACACAACTCAAATGCCAAAAATTCACTCATAAGGAAGGATACAGTAAATAAAGAAACACAGTTTCAGATTTGGATCTATCCAGAGAGAGAGATGTTCTAGACCCATCTAACCTAAAAAGTAAAGCTGTCCAAGTATAGTTTAGAGCTTACAAGGAAGTTTAGAATTGCAGATTGCCTTAATTTCTTTGAACTTTATATTCTTTTAACAGGAAGGTTGTTCTGCTTTACGCATGATTTCAGCCAATTTATTTGTTTAATGGGAATATGTAATCAATAATGTGTTTGCAACGTATTGCAGATTAAATAATGTATTGAAAACACATTCATCCTTATGAAAGAACTAAGAAGACCATTAAAAATATATTAACTTTTCATGTCAGTAAATAAAAGCTGCATTAAAATAAGAAACTTTTCAGAAGTCTATTTTGTGCATATAGCAAGTAGAAAATGTATTAATAATGACAGACTATGCAGTAGCATTATTTACATTCGGGCAGTTATGTTTCACAGATAAGTGAGAAAGATTCTTTGAGAGAAAAGAAAAAGTTTCAAGATACAAAATTTAAGATAACCTTCCTCTGCTCCAATGCAAAAATATACTTTAAAACTTCATCAAATTAACAAGCATCTTAATTGGTACAAAAGGATTTCATCATTGCAGCCAATACAAGTCACTTGAGGTCCTTTTGTATTTTATCTAGTGCTCCTATAGTAAATAAAATATTGCTATAGGGCAAATTTGTTGGCAACTTTCATGTGAAATATCTTGTTGGTTAGGGATTAAACTGGGATTTGTCCTTCAACTTTGAAACAGTCTCTGATTGTTGACATATAAAGGCTTTGACAAAAGGAAGCTAAAGTTTTGTGGCAGTGATGCAATTTTTGAAGTCCTTTGATGAAACTAATGAGGATATGTATTATATTTCATGACTGTACCTGTACTGTGAAAGTATTGAGTGTGTTTGTGTTTAGTGAACTCAGCTGTAGCCTAATCAGTTGTCGACCAGTCATTGTGAAAATTAAGTTGGTCTATTAAGGAATTAGAACAGATGAACCCTCTAGTAGGGGGTAGAGCTAGTAAGTTATCAATCTAAGAGAATAAATATACTGAGTTTGAACATGCATCCAGTGGTATTATTTTAGTATATGAATTGTCTATTCTGTAATAATTGGCAGTAATCCATCAAATTATATAATAAAACCTTAGCCTCATTGACTGCTTATGATATGATTCACATTGGGGTTTGATTCTTTATTCATGTTTTATAACATCTTATATTGAATGAAAGTTCTTGATTGAGTAAGGTGCTTGTAGACACGTGTATCATTTGAGTCTTGTGTTTGGGTTTTGCAGTTTTGTGTCATAAGAATGGATTGTGGAGGATTGGAGAAGGGGATCGAAGAGTTGAAAGTGAAGGAAGAGGATAATCTAGATGTCCAAATCACTACCTTTTCTGAACTTGTCAATGATGTTGGCCTCCATTTTCAGATCATTCGCTTTCCCAAACAGGTTTTCCCTCATCAAACTCTTCCTGTTTCAATTGATTCAAATGAAAAACAAAATAAGGTGTCATGTTTTTCTTAACTGGTTCATTCACCCAAATGTATACTTTTGGAACAAAATAGCCACAACTCTATTTTCACTTGCATACGATTTGGAAGTATGGGATTTTATTAGGGTAATTTGTGCTGTAAACTATAATGAAAGTAAATGTTTTGATATTTTTCATAACTCCCAAAGGTTCATCTGATTTGAATGGTTAATTGATTATCGTAGATATATGTGTGGATTGGTTACAACTCTGCAAAATTGGGACACATGTATGCAGCAGCTCCCACTCGTCCTGTAAGTTGTCTCATTCCTTTAACCTCAGTATAAGAGTATTTTTTGAAAGATTATATAAGGATTGTGATCTATGATGGTACACAGAACAATTTGGTATCGATCACATCCATACTTGGAGGGTTTTCTGATAACACAGGGTCTGGCATTGCTCATCGATTAGGTAACTATTGTGTGTTTGATTTTGCTTTTCAACACTCAATCTCACTTCCCAAGAAATTAAACATGATTGGGATTCACGTTCAATGGAGGTGGAATGGTTTTGGAAACACATCCTGTCATGTTTGATAGTTAAAAATATCATTCTAGTTTATGAATTAACTCTGTTTCTCGCAGTGTTAAAGACTGGTCTCAACGTAATTTTGGCTTGCAGTATTCCAAAAAGCCCCTTGCTTGAGGTCTGGTCTCTCTCCCACTCACTGTCATTTACGTATGTTTGCACTTTAGCACAGGGATGTTGTGCTCCTTCTAAATGATTTTCTTACTGCTATTTGATCAGCCAACTTCTCAAAACAAGAAAGTGACGTCCTCTCAAACATATCTTAAAATTTATATTGTTCCATCTTTCTATAAATAATCATTTTACAATTCTTTGCTTATTTAGTTACTCAATTAACTTATTAATATATAGAAATTTGAACAAACTGATAGGTTCCTAGATTCACTTAGTTACAAGAAGGGAACTGGTAAAGCCCCAGTGAGTCAGTCACGTACTTATCTGGATCAATTCTCCATTTGGGGAGTGACTAACTTGTAAATAACGAATAAGAGGGAAAGTTTGTTAGAGGGGAGACAGGATAAACCTGTTATATTGTATATTTCAGTGGGACAGAGGGGCAAGGACAAATCCACTTGGTAAGTATTGGGGGCAAGTGCCCCGACAAACATTTAATTTTTTCTCAATATAATGTATATATGCAATTACAAATTGTCCCCATAATTTAAAATATAGTATAAAAACTGCTGTAATTCATAATCTGAATATTTCCCCAGAAGTTATGTATATTATTCCCACAATATAGAATTTCTGGATTTGTCACTGAGGGTATGTGTGTTTCTACTATCAGTTTGGGTTATTGCTTGGGGCCATAGGGATTTACCTTTGCTGGGAGTAACAATGTAAGCCACTGTTATGCCTGGCATGTGCTGTTACCTAATATTAGGCTTTGGCATTATCTATATGACTGGATTGTAATAGAATACCTGTAGTTTATGATTGATTTTAAATTTTACTGTTCTTGTAATTTGTAAATTGTCTCTTTGCTTGAAGGGTGTAAGGTTGATCTAACTCTTCAATTTAAATTCTTTGTTACTGATTTATTGCAACATTTATGGATTGCAGATAGAAATTGAGAAAATATTGATTCAGAAACTCATTAGTCTTGGCTACACCAAGTCTAGATTGGGAGGAACATCCGTGTAGCACAAGCCAGAGAGGCTTCTATACACATCAACCCTGCATTATCCCAGTTTGTTTTCTACCTGATTTAGCAGCCATGGTTTGTCGGTTATTGAACACTAGAAACATTTTCACCGGACACCTCAACTGTTAAACAAATAGTCGTTTTTTTGTTCGGATCTCCTCTCCGTGTTAGGTGCAAATGTTAAACATTTTTAGGATGTTCTAGTTTAGGATGTGTCTTTTCATCAACATGGATGCATCTGTGTTTTATTTCCCAAAAAAACATCAGTTTGATCGAAGGTATTATTTAGGATGCAAATTGGTTATGTTTGCTAATATTTAGTTAAAAAGTTAACTCAAGCTAAAAATTTAGGTGATAGCGGAAAATTATTAAATTATTATTTGATAAAATTATCATGTAAAAAATGTCAATTCTATAGGTTTATATGATATTTTTATGTATTTGTAATTTAATTTTATGGATACAATATAATTTTACTAATTGATTTTAAGCTCTTATAACATTAGTTTGTATAATAAATTATTCTAGTACATTTATTTTGCACTCAATTGTCATATATCATTGTACATCCATTGCTAATTTCATACTATATCTTACAATATTTCTATTTAAATTTTAAATAAAATAAAAGTAACATTTTTTAATGTATATATATATATATATATATATATATATATATATATATACTTTATTCAATTAATATAACAGTGAAAATATCTCGAAGCATAGTGCTAAAAACAATACAATGATGATTAGTTATATAAGCTTAGACACAAGTCTAAGTAATCGCCAACATCAAGTTACTCTAATTTTTTTATGATAACAAATAATATTATCTAATGTGTTTCACCATTATATCTAAGTATGAAACACATTTTACACATGTCGAAGATTTTGTTACATAATATGTGGCATAGTTATATGTGTATTTTAACACAACTTCTTAAAATTAAAAATTAAAATAAAGATGGTTTTTTTTTTCTTAATTCAAACAATTGTTTTGGAATAAAGAATTAGGAACCAAGTCACTTGTTTCCTTACGACAAGTCTAACCATTCTTTAGTTACCTAAAGATTTTATAGGATGTGAGACCTACCATGTCATGCCATTACATTTTAATATTTGATTGTGACTTGTTACTTATATTTTCTAAGAAAGTGAAATCTATTAAAAAATAAGTCACGTGGGTGATAAAATGCAAAAGAATAAGGGCCTCAAAACCTAAACCATGTTTTTATTTGAAAAGGAATTGAAGGCCCATTGGGTATGATCAAAACTAGTCACTCTCAACCATGTGAGAACAATAACAATACTATGCCAACACGTTTATTATTTATTATCATATCTAATCAAAGATTTTTTTTTTTTTTTTATAAAAGAAGTTATTCTCTTTTATTTAATTTATTATATTAGCATACTTAAATTAAGTTAAGCCGCCCTTGGTTTTATTAAAATATCAATATAATAAAGTATCATCCCATGTATAAAATATCTGTCACATCACTAAAATATAATAGTAATTAGTGAATAATATGATACACTAATATTTTTTTATTCATAAATTTTCTATTAGTGGAAGATGGAGTTCTTTTCCAGCCTATAAACTTTAAGAATGAGTTATGATTGAACCGTTCTACTACTGAGTGAAGGTCTGTTTGGATAATACTTTTCCATATTGATATGACTTAAAAACCTTAGGATAATAAAAGAAAAAAAGAAAAGAAAATGGAATTAGATAATATTTATTTTAGATTTAATTAAAAGTATATTATAATTTTTTTATTTTTAATTTACTTTTTATTAAAATTTGTGTTTTATAAAATATAAAGTATTTTTTATTTTTAATATAATATCATGTAATTTTTATCATCAATTGAATGAATGATGTGATCAGTATTTATATTTTATTGTCGTTAATTTACTGATTAGTTTTTTTCTCTAATTTCTTTTAATTTATTGATTTTTTTTAAAAACAAATTAATTAATAAATTGGAGAAGACTAAAAACAGAAAACATAAATTTATCCGAGTTATAGAAATAAGAAGACAAAAATATCTAACAATAAAATCAAACAACAAAATACTAAGACCAACATAAAAGAATATTTTAAATACATAATACAATTTTAATAAAGATGAACTAAAAATACCAAAATTTGCAAAGTAACTAAAACTTAATTAAATCATTAACTCTTATTTAATTCTAATATGTATGTCCATAAAGGAACTAAAAAAATTGATTATCATGTTTTGTTTTTGTATTAACAAACTTATAAATATTCAACAACCGAAATTCAACTCTAAATCAAATACTCAATGGATGGTTGTGCTACTCGAAAGTATTAATGATGGGAGAGGAAAAATATGTGGAATTTTGTGAGCAATAATTGGTGATGAAGATGAGAAGAGAAAAATATTACATATAATAATGTGAATTGACGAAGAAGACATTTGGCCTCTAATAAACCACCATCCTTCTGTTAGCTACGAACCAAACAAGCCCCATCGATATTAGCCAATAACGCAACTTTGATTACTCATTCTTTGCAAACAAACAAAATTGGTTCCATCAAATATTATATGTCCATACTCACATCAATCAAATAATCGCTTTATCGTTTTATATGGACAATTTTTCAACAACTTTTTTCTCATATATTTTTAAAAAATAAAATAATTTTTTTATGAAATAAAGGTATCTTAAATGTAATTAAATGAAATTATCTTATCTATGAAATAAAAATTTATGAAAAAAGTACTTTATTTTGTTTTCTATTTCTTAAATTGTGTAGGAAGAAAGTTATTCAAACAAGTTTTAGGTTTGACTAAATAAACTCTTTCACGTACACTTTTACTAGAACATAAAAAAAATGAAAGAAGTTTTCTTAAAAATTAAAATTACCTTATACGAAAATTAATTTGTTCTTTAAATTTAATTTCTCAAGAGTATTATTTTATGTGTCTATAAACAAACTCGTACTTTTATTATTAGATATAAAGGTAAAAGATAAATATTTTTACATTTTTTTAAATTTGGAAAATATATTTTTTAATACTTTTTATTTTTGAAATGTTATATTTCCATGATGGACATCCCATATTTTATCAAAAGTAATTCTTTTAATATCTATTTATTCTGATTTCATTCTCTTATTTTATTTTTCATTTACTTTTTCAATTATATTTTTAAATTACTAAATGTCAATGGAACGTGTTTAGGGTTTAGGATGTTTTGTAAAAATAACATTCTTAAATATATTCTTGAGGATGTGATTTCTCTGGATGCAAGATTGTATTGTGAAACAAAATCTATTTAATGTTGTATGTTGGTGTAGGAGGTAATCATGAACCTATTTTATTTATAAATTTAAAAAATTGAAACAACATTTTACATTATCTTGAAGAATATATAATATTCATGTAATACGTAAATCTCTTCAAATTTAATAGGCTTTTAAACTTTGGCCAATAACTCACAAAAGTTTATTTTTTAATTTAGCAATATTTTGTTTAGAGAGTTATGACAATATAAAACACTTTTAGATTCTCATTCCATCCCAAACTAACATATATATGATAAGTTTATTTATTTTAATATAAGAAAATCATACGAAAAATAGTTTTTATTAAATTACAAACCAATATATATATATATATATATATATATAT
>Ga0099824_1005902_pt1 | contig 17059 bp, 8 predicted proteins | sample SiratrowhiteBW_FD_76837 | JGI IMG/M metagenome (GOLD analysis project Ga0099824, IMG submission 76837) | Root nodule microbial communities of legume samples collected from California, USA - Siratro white BW | ecosystem: Host-associated > Plants > Roots > Nodule | place: USA: California... | reverse complement strand
TACCATTGTGTGGTGCCCGGAGATTAAGCTATTTGCTGAACTCCGTTCAAAATTTTTTTTTGTCTAGTTTCTCTAATTTTAATATTCAATATTATTAGGGGGAAATCTCAATATTTCCCAACAGTTATTTCTTCCTTTCTCGTTTGAATTTTAATTATTCTTCTCTGAGAAATCTTGTATTTGTCAATTTGCGGGTTTTGTTTTTTCATTAGTGGAAAAAATTAAGAGTTAATATGTTTATTTGGTACACGTACATAACCAATCATGCGTGTGATGAAATATCAAGTAATGATTTTCTTATTAATAAAACTACTTATTTTAGTCTCCATTAGAATGTAAAGTAAGTTCTTATATGACATTTTTATTGGAGTTGCACTTGATATGTATTGTGTGGATTCAGCATAATCACTCACTTCGGAGTTGTCTCTTTATGGCACTTCAATTTACAGAAAGTGAAGAACTTTTCCCTAGCTGGACAAGAAAAACAGAAAACTGAAAGCAGTAGCCAGAAGGCTTGATTATACATTGGTATCATCATTGCTTCACAAGTGCCTTCTAATTCATATATTCATGTACCAGAAGCTATTTAGTTTCAAATTAGAATTTCAAACATTCACGAATAATTTTGATTTAGACAGTTTTTTAGTTTCAAGTTTAAGTTGAATGAGAGGTTAAGGAAGTTGCTTGCGTTGCATCTCTCATCATCGGATGTTATGCAAGTTTTTCTTAAACTAACCACATCGTAATTATGACCCAGGGCTAAGTGCAGCTAAACTGAATCCTTTTGCAAGATTGGATGGAATCGTAATTATGACCCAGGGCTAAGTGCAGCTAAACTGAATCCTTTTGCAAGATTGGATGGAATCTATGACCTGTTTCGACGTATGTGTCACTAGTTAACTGCCAATACAAATATAGCACTTTAATGGATGGGTTTTTCTAGGTTTATAAGAGAACTGTGATCGTTATATCATTATATGAAAACAAAAATATTTTGTATTTGATTGATGATGTGTTTCTAGTGAATTGTTTTTAGTCATTTTTTATCTCCAGAATTACAGATTTCAATCAGCTATGCTCTCTTATTATGCTAAAGGCAAGATAACCATTATATTACTTAGAGAAAAGCATTGACAAGAATAGCCAAGTCTGAAACCTGGTACCGACCACAACCACTCGCCAGTAAATGGCCCAACATGACCTAAACAAAACACCGAGTCTTCTAACTCACACCAGTATTACATTTCACACTTATTTCCCTACAACTTACGAACACAACACAGCTTCTGCTCCAAATTCAGAAGTTGGAGGAAATTTAGGCCGAGTGGATGATATATGTGAGTACCAGAGCCAGCAACATCAACGTACATGCTATCCCTTGATCAATAGACGACCCTGAATTACAAAAAGAATCATTAGATTAACTTACTTTTTAGTATATCAGAAATTTTTTATTTCAATTTTTTAAAGTATTCACCAAGCTTTTAGACATTGGATTAGTTTTACTCAATAGCTTGAAAAACAGATTGCTTAAAACATTTTATTAGTATTAAGATGGAGGGTTTAGAATGTGGTAGAAGGAAATTAGTGGGAAATCTTGGAAGAATAAACAGGAAAAGGTAATAATAAATTAGAAGAGCACCGTCGCTGGAAGGGGCGAGGGCAGGGGCTGCTGTTTGAGCCTGAACAGCAGCAGGCATGGAAAGAGCAAGAATGAGAAGGGCAACCATGGCCACAACTCCCAATCCCAAGGAATGCTTGCAATCACCTGCCATCTCCAAATTGCAGTCGCTTCTCTTTCTCTCTCTCTCTCTATTTGGTGCGGAAGAGAGAGAAAAGAAAAGAAAAGAAAGGAAAGATGAAGGTGCGAGAGTAAGAGGAAGAGGTGAGATTTGTGTTGTGTTAAGGTAATGTGATATGCGTGGGAAGAGACTGTTGCGTTTAAAAAGGTGGTTAGAGTTGGTTTGTGGGGGAGAGACAAAACAGGAAAAAACCACTCTCTTCTGGGCCGTATGTTTCGGAAACCACCCATCTTATGTTTGCCTATTCCACTCTCTCTCCTTCATTCTATTCTTTGCCAAAATACTAATATTATTTTAATCTCCTTATTTCTTACGAATCTATTCCACTGTTTCAAAAGCCAAACGAATCAAACTCACGAGACACTGCTATTCTGTTAACTTTTACAAAAATTACATACCTACAACATTTTCAAGGATCATATGATGATTCATCAATACCACACCATGACAAGTATTCATACAAGTTGAAACTTACAGAAAGAAAAATATTTTTTCTCTAGATTATAGTGGTCACTTCACATTGCAAAGACATACGCTTTTGAAGAAACATGTCATTCTGTGATATCAATGCCTTCACATTCTAAAATATCACATGACGCCCAATTATTGTATTGCCAATTGAAACTCAACTTATCACATTGAGATTTTATGGGTCCAATTATGTTACTATCTTTACATAGTACTTGAGTTATCTTATGCGAGCATCTTTATGGAAGGAGTCTTATTGAAATAGGCTGACATAATATAGAAAGTTACTAATTTTTTTACTAAAATACATGAAAGCCAATACTTTTTAATTTTACTTTAAATACATTTATGTAATTTAGATACTAAACAAGTGAAAACTGAAAATAAAAATTTAAAGGTAGCCGTACAATATATATACTTAGATTTATACCCACCTCGTAATAAATTTTAGTTATTAGCCTCAAAACTTTACCAAATGCAAATTACAAAATTAAAGCAACCAAATGTCATTATCCATCATATCATTTAACTGCTTTCATCTATAACATTATATTATTAAAAAACTTCACAATATATTTTAACTATTTTTAGTGTCTAGACAATCTTACCCTCAATTATTATAAAAAAGAGTCAATACACATGCATATAAACGCTCATGTTTTCACTAGTTAATAATAATAATATAATTAATATTTATTTTATTGTATTTTTTTTAACTCAAAATGTATATTTTTAAAGTATTAAATTATTCAATCCTTTAAATACCAAGTAGCATAATCTATTTTAAAAAATTATAATAAAATATTTTGAAATTATACATTCTAGCAAAAAAAAAAAAATCAAAACTTAGAACTCAACCCAATCTAATTTAATTAATAAAAAATGGATTAGATTACATAAATTCTAGTAAATAAAAGAATAGTGATACATTAACACCATTGTTCATCCCATACCTTCACTTGACACCTCAATATATTATTATTTATATAATATTTTATTAGATAAAAGAAGTGTAGAATGGATGGAATGAATGAAAAGTGGTGTTAAAATATGATTTCTGTAAAAAAATAAAATAAAATAAGGCAGCACGACCCAAGATTTATTTGTTGGATTAAGTGATGAATTTGGCCACAATAGATCCAAACTATTTACATTCCTGACAAAATACCGGGTGAAATTCAAGATGTTTTTCCTTTGAAACTGTCAGTGTTTCAGAAGCTGCTTTTAAGCTACAAACATTTCATTACATGAGTACAATTACTAGTTCAAACGCACACTTCACACTTCATGCAGTGATATTGAATTTAAGCTTGAACCTAGAAGTTGGTAGAAACTACTGCCGTGTCCATTATGAACTGTTAATCTTTTACACAATGAATCTGCTTCCTGTTTTTAGATTGATCCTCCTCGAGTCTTTATGTATAACAAGCCTTTTCCACAAATGGCAGACTGAAATCTTGATTAAAGCCCAACCTTCAAATTAAAACATCTGGCTATAATATTGTGACTGTTTCTCTTCATAATTATGCCTGAACTACGAGAAATCGTGACGTCAAAAGAATTTTAGATGAACTATGAGAAAGTTGATGGGATAGACTTGAGTGACAAGGGTGAAACACTAAAACTATATATGGGACTGTACAAACAGTAAGGATGCCCTTTTCAAGGGCAAGCTTCCCCTCAAATCATCTGTAGAACTTTTATACATCCACTTGAATTGGCTGCAATAAGGATGTCTGATTTCCCTCTCCAGCACACACTTGAAACAAATTGACCATTGTCGTCATCAGTCTCTTTACCAGAAACAGGATCAATGGACCCAAACTTGTGCGAAATGACTGGCATGGGAAAAGATCTATAGTAGGCATAGACCTGCAAGATCATACATAGGTATCACTGCAAAATTTGTGCATATACAAGTTACGGAATAGGATGTGTACTCTCATTTCAGAGAGATTAGTGAATGTTGAACAGTTTATATACAACTTAAATGATTAAAAGTCCTAAATGAATAATAACAGCATAACATTTCCTTTTGTATTTGGCGACTTGAAAGGCTGTCTTACAAATTTATAATGGAACATAATACATACCTCATTTGTTTCCGAACCACATGTTATATATCCATCAGCAACTGATAAACCCACAAAATTCTGTCATAGCAAGAGTTGTACTTAACTCAGTCGTTCTGACGTGAATCCACAGGAGTGGCTCAACAGAATAGTTAACAAATAATATTTTGGCAGGTAAATCTGAATTTTGTAAATTTGTTTTTCACAACTCAGTCAGACCATCACAATGCTTCATTTAACACCCTAAAAAAGTGAATTTCTTTTCTTTTTCTAAATCAAATTTTGGCGGGGTGTGACAATAGACTCTTAAAGAGGCCACGTTGATAATTTACGATCAGTGCTACAAAATATAAAATCAAACCTTCTGATTAGTATGTCCTGTCAGAGTTAATCTGCAAGCACTAGTTGATCGACCCACAGGAGAGGTTCTGTTAAGATCCCAGATCTTCAAGGTATTATCGGTTGATGCAGAAACTAGTGTTTCAGAGTCCAAGAATTTGACAAAACTTACAGATTTACGATGGCCACCCAACACACACCAAGGGGTTCTAAGAAAGCGAAGATCATAGCAATAAGCCGAATTATCCGCGGATCCAAAGGCCAGCATATGGGATGAATGAGCAGAGAACTGAACACAACAGACATTAGCAACATTCCTTATTGTGCCTAAACTGTTTCTCTGCAAAATAATTTTACATTTTATTAGCTCCGGATCAATTGTAGGGAGAAATTATCAAGTTATTTTTTGCTGTGGCTTTAACTGAGTTCAGATTCATAAATGCCATAACAACTTGAGATAAAACAACAATCAATAACTGACCCCAGTTTCTCTAATTACCGTTTTTCAGTCATGCAAATTCTCACACTTTAAGCAGATTTGCCTTGACCTGTGTATGCCGGTTAAAGAGATTAAGCGTACCTCATTGATACTCCACAGTTTCACAGAACAGTCATCACTCCCACTGGCAAATTTAGTAGGGCATACCAGAGAGAAATCAACAGACCAGGCTCTCTTTTCATGTTCGGTGAATCGAGAAAAAACTTGACCTGTATTGGCATCCCATAGCTGAAAATGCATCCATTTAGGCAATGCGATTAGTAGTGCTGAAAATAAGAACATATAACTAATCAAAAAATGGTAACATTTTTCATACTACAGGAAAAATATTCCAACTTTTGTTTTATTCTGGTGGGGGAGGAAGTATTAATGTCATTCCAGTTTATCAGACAAACTCTGCTTGATAGGACCTGCACTCTAAGATACTACACTAAAGAAGTTCAAAAGCGATTCATCTTTGAATTAAAATATAGCCAATCTGGCCAATTTTTAAAACTTGAGGTCAATAAATAATCTTACTGGCCAATTTACTAATCATCTAATTAAAACGTGGATGCCAATCTGGAGAAAAATATATTTTTGTTCTCCACTCGTCCCTTTAGGGTTATAGTTCGACATATCTTAAAATGGGAATGGAAAATTAAATGATGAATTTTCCATAAAAATTTTCACTTAAATTTCATCCACAAAGTTGGGGTCCCATCTTTAAAGGTATAACAAACTCACCCACAGGAGAAATTTAATCTCAAATATGCAAGTGAAAAATTTGTTAGACCCATGAAGATAAAACCATTACATATTGGTTCGAAACTGCTTATGCCAAAATGTAACTCATGGATACACCAAAGAATGTATGCCAATGATGTTAGCAAAAGTTCAAATGGTATCAAATCTAATGAGCAAGCCACACAAACCTTAACTACACCATCATAGTCTGTGGAGGCAAGATAGTTCTGGACGTAGCTATTCCAGCAAACACAACTGAGCCTTGATCTGTTTACCATCTCAACTACAGGATAATGGATGTCGACAGAGTTATTGAAAATTGCATCGAACTGAAAAATTTTTATTTTCTTTGATATCCCAGCGGCAGCAAAGTAGTCTCCATCTCTATCGAAACTCAGAGAACATATTACATTTACAGGATTGTTAAAGTCAGCAGTTCTTAGTAAACCCCGCACTTCAAACTTATGATAACGCGCATACTTGCACAAACCGTCGAAGAAAGCTCCTAAAGTATCTGTATGTTTTTCCATGTCTTTTTGAGCTCCACACAAGTTGTCAGAATTTTTCAGTACTTCTTTATCTGGGCGGGTTGCTGTTTCTGTTCCAGAAAGCTTAATTGTAGATCTCGTAGAAAAGTAAGCATTTTCAAGTAGGCACATATTTTTCATCAGTCTCAGTTCATTTGCTTTAGAAATTGTGTATACTGCTGGTAATACTTCTGCACTTGAAGATTCTTTGAGAAGCGATACACTCTCTATTCGACAAGATGAGTTGTTCTCCAAGCTTGAGGGAGCCAAGGATAGTCTCAAATCATGTCTCCTCTCCACCTCTTCTATATCTGATTCCGTGCATCTGATTTCTTCAGCCAATTTGTGGGCATCCACGTGTTTCTGCTCTTTCAGTGAGATAAGGAAATGCAATAGCAATTCTGATTCTGCATCGTATTGGTTAAGACTTGATAACGATTCCTCACAGTCCACCTCTCCTGTTTCATTTAACACTTCAGATTGTAGGATCTCCCTGTTATGCAAAATTAGTTATAACTTCAGGATATCATAGTTGTCTTTGGTGGATATAGAACTCAAAGAAAATGGAACCTCCTCACAAAATCCATAAATTGATCTAGAAAAAGATCAGAAAAGAAGCCCTCTCAGAAATTTGAGCCCAAGGTAAACCTCCTTACAAAACCCATAAATTTATCTAGAACAAGATCAGAAAAGAAACCCTCTCAGAAAATTGAGCCCAAGGTAAACCTCCTTTAGAGCTCAATTTCTATTAGTCCTCCCTTGTCTCTCCGCACATTCTCCCATCCTATCCCGTTAAATAGCATGTTTTACATATGTAACACGTGTCAACATTTGTATGCTAGCTATGAATTTAAATTTGGGATTTCGTTGATTTCCTTTAGACTGTACTCAAATGTCTTACTAAAAATAACACACGTCTTTATTATCTCTTTGACATACAATATTCATAAACCTTTTATCTACATCACCTACTCCTTGCATGCGTTCAGGATCTCCTCCTTAACTGCCTGTTCTTTTGGCAATACCTCTGAATTCTGATAACTATGATACACAAGATTTCAGCCTTACCTTACTGTTTGTGCAATCATTTTTACATTGAATTTAATTTAAGTAAATCCGATAACTATGATGCATAAGATTTCAGCCTTACCTTACCGTTTGTGTAATCGTTTTTACATTGAATTTAATTAGAGTAAATCCGATAACTATGATACCCAAGATTTCAGCCTTACCTTATTGTTGGACGTGATGATGGTTCAGGATACAGCATCCAAAGGCAAAATCCAGCTTCCTTAGGATAATCTGATAGAAAAGCTGAAGGAAGAATCCTACGACGAAGAGCAGACATTGCAGCAGTATGTGCTCTTTCTGAATCAAAATGATTAAATAACTGAAAGAAAGACCGAAAATACTATCAGTCCTTAACTTTATGCAAACTCATGTTACAGTACTGTTTCAGTAAGAATTGACTAAGAATTAGTATTTAACAAAAAGAAAAGGCCTGTCAAAACTATTAACGGATTAAATTTATTACAAGAAGTAACTGATTGCAAAGATTTCAGGTAAAGACCTTTTCATCAATCCAGAACGAGATAGCAATGCTCAAAGCAGACAATAACATACAGACAAAAATCAATTAATGATAACCAGGCAAATGCGACAAATATATAGGTCGGGATGATTTGATAAATAGTAAGCAAGAAATACTCATGGTCGCCAAGAGAACCATTAACAGAATGAAAAGATAAATATGGCATAAGATGTCATTAAATGATGTTCATTTGGGTGTAAATCTTGCCATCTTTGTTTTCTGGACCTGTTGAAAGTATGAAGACCGTGTTTTTTTCATTATGACATCAACTGATCAAAAAGTAAAAGAAACTAATTGATCCAATAATTTTGGGATCAAATCACTGTCCTACAGTAACTAGGAAAACTAATACAATAAATCGGCTGATAATCAGGACTAATAATATGGAAATAATTATAAAAAACAACAATAAAATGTACACAGTAAATTTTACGGCATAGCTTCTTCTAAAGAGGCAGTAACATCGTATCTAGCTAAGATTCAGCATCCAGTTCAAATCATAATAAAACATTACAAAGATAGCTGATGCAAACGAGATGGAAAGACTAATGTATGATGAGAAATGGACAGAATAAATAAGGAATAAAAAGGCATCAGAATAAAGGCTACATATTGCAGTTGCTTAAAGTGCAAACAAGCAGTATTAGCACGAAGTTAGCCCAAAGCAAACAGTAAATTACAGGTCGATTGTCTCATTATTCATTTAATGTTAATGAATTCAAATATATTGACAGTTGGCACTGAATGAGCATAAGTAATCTCTTCAGTAAGTTATAGTTAGAATCATATCTAGGTTCTTATAGAGAAAGGGTATAGAGTGCCAATGTCCCATTGCAACAATGTTTGCAAGCTAAATTTCAAAAGAAGACATACCCCCCACCCTGCCCCCAAAATACAGACAAAACATGATTCCTAGACGTGTACTTTTAGAAACCCGTCGATTTTAAGAAGTCGAGAATATAACAGAGAAAGTGAATATTTAATTAATTTAATAAAAAGGGCATCCACCGTCTAGACTATGCACCTCAAAAAAAAGGACTCCCAGACTGTAGATATTTGATAATATTGTGCAACCACCCTCAGGACTTGTATACCATTCTTCTTCCAATCTTTCATTTAAAGAAGTCAATTGCAATGGACCTGCATTAGATATGTGAGGGATGCGAGACGTTCTCCGAATATTATGATTAGAAATTTGGATATCTTCCTTGTATTCATTGCAATAATCTTGTGATACCACTGTATTGACTTTAATATCATTGGCAATGAATTTCTGTTTCTTCATCCGCAAATTAAGAGAGGAATATGTTACCTTCTCCCACGGTCTTTTTTTATTAAGAGAATTCTCTGGCTGAAGAACTTCAGATTTCGCAATATTATCTAATTTCTGTTTCTGAGTTGGCAACCCAAGGCACATAACATCCTTGGATGGTAGCAATTTAATATAAGAAGGGTACAGATTGTGCATTGCAGCTCCCTGAGAATGAGAACCACCAACCAAGTCTACAATTTTTTTAAATATACTTAAATGCTCTGTTTTGCTTCCTTTGTGGTGCTTAGATTTCAACCATTCTCTCAAAGTCACACCATCAGTGTCAGATCCACCAAATCCTGGCACTGTAGCATTATAAGGAGACTCTGCAATCATTAAACCGGAGTTCACGAATGCATTAGAATCCATCTGAATATCAATGCCAGACTTCATCAGGTTCTGATCTCTGGACTCGACATATAAACCATTAGAAGACGGACCTTTGCATACAACACCCTTACCCTTCAATGTACTTCTACTAAAATACTCTACAAATCCTGATTTGTGTACCGTTTTTGTTTGCATTCCTTCGCGAGCATCACCTTCATCCTCTTTTTGTTCAGCTGTATGCTCAGCAGCGGACAAGTGCTGCACGACATTGCCATGATCATAATCGACTGATTTACCAGCTAATATCTCTCGGGAAGACATGGACCCAAAATCCTCCCCAGCACCAGATGTAGCTTGAAACTTCTTTCTAGCTATAATACAATCCCTTCCCACACGCGAATCAGCAAACGGCTGATAAACATGCCGCCATGGACTCCAGCCTTTATGCAAAGACCCTGGATTTTTCAAAGTACCGATATCTAGGGTAGAACCATTGCAACTTTTCACCGTCAATTCTTCAACCATGACACCAGCACCATCAGAAAACAGACCAGGATGCAAATGTTCCCTTGCTTCAACCATATTCCTATCTTGTGAAATTTCTTCACATTCTTGGGGTTTTAATATTTCGGGGAGTTCAGGGTTTAGTGAATAGCCATCATCTTTGTTTTGATGTTGCACTTCCACACCCTCACCAATCTCCAACTCTTCCTCCATGCTGTCAAAATTATCACTCCACATGCCCCTCACCACGTGCCATGAAATTATCTTTCAGACCGATTCAAGTTCTGCCAAAGGTACTTAAACAATTAGCAATTGCAGACACATCGTTACACAAACATGCTTCTCAAATGCTTCCTAAACGAAATGCAAGTAACATATAAAAAAAACACATACACGAGATAAGTTCACATCAACTAATCAAAATTCAAGAACAATCCGAGAAATTCACTGCTGAAAGCTCACTGCTGAAACAGAAAGGTTCGAAATGAAAGTTCAGAAACGAAACGCTGAAAAGGGTTTTAATATTGTGAGTGGGTTTTTCTTCCACCGCTCACCTGATAATAAAGGCTTTGTTTGGCCATTCATGAGTTGGTAGAATTAGAAGCCGTTATGCTCAAATTTACGGCTTCTTTCTTTTGTACAAATCTTCGTGATTCACATCATGCTACATTCCAAGTCAACGTTTCCTTTGCTTCTTCTTACTCCGCAAACACGTTTTAAGTCGAACTTTCAACTTCTCAGGTTTGTTAACTTTATAACAGTCACCTCTAAAATTACCTACCATAATTTTTTACTATGACCGTTTATGAAAATGAAACTATTTACAGTAATAAAAATAAGTAAATAACCCCAGAAAAAAAACTCTTTTCTTCTTAACTTTTCCTTTTTTTTTTTACCAAATTTCTTCCGTTAATTATAGACATAACATTATCTGATCGAAACATGTCATTTTAACACTTTTATCCGAATATCCGTTCCTGGAAAGTATAAAGGGTGAGGGACACAGCGAGTTTAAGGGTACAAAGAATTATTCGAAAATTAAATTATGTGTTTATATAAATATAATTTGATTTTTTAAATTTGTTTTGGAGTTTTAAAAACTACCTTTTTTAATATATTAAGAACTGGCAGTGAATGATCCACGTTGAGATTGTATGGAACAGTACACATGCAAAAGTGTTGGGCACGATTATCCTTTCACGTCCACTAATTCCTGATATTTGCTTCGTTATTTCCTATTTTGGTCAAAACAAAACACTGTTGGTACTTGATCGTTGTTTACTGTTTTTCTATGGTTCTCACAGTGCCACGTCTCAGTTGGGCCCCTTAAACCTGCCATGCGCCGCAGTTGATTTTTTTTTTTTTTCTTTTTTATGCAAGTTGGAATATCATAAAACAAAAGATTCAAATCTATTAATTAATATTTTGTTTTGTTTAAACTTTACAATCTTTTAACAAAATTGTAAATACATTACAAAACATCTTTGAAGCAAGTTTTTTACTTTAATCTTTCATTGAGTTATTTATTAAAATCAAAACTACAAATATGGATAACCGAAACATGATAGACAACAAAACGTTTCAGTTTTTAAGGCATTAATTAACCCACCATTTAGAACATATTTCATTTTTAAAGTAGATAATTAATTATTTTAATATTTTATTTGATAAATAATACACTTTGTGCATTTTAAAAAGTTATAATTATTTTGTGTGTAGTCGTAATCACGTGTGAAAGAAGTTAGAAATGATTCTTTAAAAATAAGAATCACTTGAAATAATTTTGTAGAACATAGAAGTATCATAATCAAAATTTAAAAAATATATATATATAAGAATAATATAAATAATTTACCTTCTAAGTGAAATTAGCTATAATAATGTTTAAACTATAAAAAAAAAAAAAAAAAACAAGTACTACAAATGCTTATACTTAGGATTCATAAATCAAGACTTGTGATAAATCAATAAGAATTGACATTTGAAAAAGCATGAAAATATTGCTCTGCATGAAAGATAACAACGTACCCTATGTTTTCATTTAAACATTAAATCTCACAAACAAGCTAGGTAATTAAACACTAATGCCATTTGATGTTTTTTTCTTCTTTCGTATTCGTTTAGATTCATCCGAATTTGCCCGTAACACGATAACTTGAAATCCATCCAATCCAAAGGTTTTTTTTTTTCGATAAAAAATGAACCACATATGTATAGATAATTTTTTTTTCAATTAAAACTTTTTTATCCAAATCCTACCGAACTCACCCACTAATCATCCTGGGTACATTTCAAAGACAACATCAATCTAACAATAATTACTAAAATCAATACCAAAGCCATAAGAGAGATTTTTAATCAATACATGTCTCTTTCTGGGTCAGAAGAGGGATGTTTTTAGCATAGAAAAAGGGGTGCAAATGATAATAATTTTATCCATTTAGAAGTGGGTTATGAGTATCTTGACTAATGGTATGTTAAAATTATTAAAACTAATCTTCTAGATTAGATATATCTAATAATTAATATTTGAATGTTTGATCACATACTTCTCTAATAATGTTTTTAGTATTGAACGTGATTATTTTATGAAATAATAAAATTATAATATGAGAGAGGTTTTTCATGAAAAGAGAAAAATTTTATTTGCAGTGGCTCACAGTGATAAAAAAAATCTCAGTAGTTATAACACTATCTTATAATTATGCTGAACAAAATTAATGCTTTAGTGATTAATCTCATGCTCATTTCTATAAGTTAACTATATTATAATACTTGAATCCATTGTCTCAAATCTATTGTCTACATTTTAGTTGGCATAATTTTCTCATACAAATCAATAAAATATAAAAGCTATAGAATACTAATACGTTATCAATAAAAAAAATTAGAAGTATAATATATAATATATAGTTTAATTAAAATATTTTCAAAGCAATTGTGTTTGGTGCAAATTTGAAAGTAATTTAATTCTCAATCCTAAAAAAATAATATGACAGTGAATTAACTTTTTGTAAATAGGCATTTTTTTTATGCATTTCACTGAAAATATCAACTTCTTAGTTAGTGTCTTTGGAACAATACTCAACAATTTTTCTTTAAATTAGCGGAAGAAAAAAACTTAAAACGTTTAAAACAATTGCAGTTCTTGAATTTTCTCTTTCTTCCACGTTCCTCCCTCTTACCTCCTTTCAAAGGTACCACCAATAAGACAATTTTGTATTGCACCTTTTTTTAGATCTCGTTAATCATGTATGAAACATTCAAGGGATTCTGGATCGTAATAATTTGAATCCTTAAAGGGCATTTTATTCCAAAGAAATCCCAATATTACTTTATCACCCTCACCAGACAAGACAATAACGCCTGCTTATTCATTCGACTCATCAAAGAAATGCCCAAGATATTCCTCCAAATTTCTTCATTTTCTTTTCTTCCTTATCCTCTTTTACTTTTCATCTTCTGCATTTTCTTCCCCAATATCTCTTCGTCAATTCCATCTCTGGATCTCAACTTCCAATCCCAGGTATTTTTCTCAAAACTTTATGACTTTCATTAGATCTCTCTTTTTATTCATTTCCTTCATTCACATTTTGTATTGTCCTTTTATTTGTGGCATAATCTTTTCCTGTGGAATGAATCTGTTTCTCATTTTAATTTAGAATAATCAAATTAACACAAATCTGATTATATGATATAAGTTATGAAGGAATTCGAACAATTATTGAAATTTGTCATACATATATCTATGATAGACAATTTTTTGGTTTTAAAAGGTGTTAGCATATTTCATCTCCACATACATGAAATTTGTAGATTGGTGTTGTCAACTTGATCTGCTAGTTATATACACTTATATGAAAGATTGAACAAACAACGTTATCTTTGTGGGAAAAAGACTGAACAGGGCTTAGATGGTCCTGTTTTGCAAAGGAATGTGGAAAGTTGGCAAAAACAATCAGATCACTATTTGTGTGGGTCAAACCATGATGGAGTGTTTTCCTTGTAGAAAAAAAAGAAACTTATGAATACTGACCATTTTTAAAAATTTATTTCATTTTAAATCATCCACATGTTACAAATTCTTGCAAGTAGTCTGGTGTGCATCTTAATAAATACAAGAAATAAAGTACATTTTTCCCTAAATAATAACCTCACAATTTGTCATAAGCTGTAAATTCATATACTATTGAAAAATCTACAACTCAATTATTTGAATGTAATAATTTGAATTAATATTGTATTTTGGGGATATGAACTAGTGAGAGAGAATTATATGCATTTTAACCTATATACAAAAGCATGTATTAGCATCATAAAAAAATACAATATTTATAAGATTAATATTAGGTAACTAGTGTACTGCTAAATTTTAATAGACAATTTCAATGTGGTTCTATGTAAATTAAATATCATTTTCTGAATCGAGGCTATCTCTTAATATTTTTATAAAGAAAAAAATATATTATTATATAGTGTAAAGTAATTAAAAATTATTTAATTTTGAGAATAAGAAGAGTGTGGATTTTTTTTATAAGAAGTAGAAGTTGTTTCCATGATATTCAATTGCTCACTTGTTATATGGATACATAATTTTAAATTGTGATATTTATCTTCATTTCTTTATTTCAGGATTCATAATCATTTGTCAAGTCAAACAAAAGTTCCTTTCACAGCTATTTATTTCAAAATATAATATTTGCTCATGGTTCCATAGAAAAGATGACAAATCATCACTCAAGAAAATCAATCAAGTTTTTTGGAAGTCTAATCGGTACTGAAAATGTTGAAGACCTCCAAAGAACCAAATCAGGTTTGTACATATATTTGTTATAAACACTGAAAAAGGATTAAAAAATATCGAATATACTTATTATAAACACTGAAATAGAATTAGAAAATGTCCAATTATCTTCTTTAAAAACAAAACAATACTTCTTTACAAAAACTTATTTTTATATCTACCATAAGCTTAGCAGGAATACTTTTAAAGACTATTCTTTTTTATATTTGTCTTATGGAAAGAAGTAAGTAAAAAGAAAAAAGAAAAAAAAGAGACATATAAACATATATAATCATATTGTTATAAGATTTTAGATCGTGCTCACATTTATAGAAGATTAAATACAAAATAGTGGCATAAAACTAATTATTATTTTGGGAATTAGTTTTCCTTTATGAATATTAGATTTTTAATATAAAGTAATAAGGATTTAAAAAATATCTAATGAAAAAAAATATTGTTCATAAAAGATAACAATAAAAATAGTACATTAATTACTAATATATATGCTTATGATTTTATTCGTATTGGTGGGTATAAAAGTATAATGGTTGAGTGCAAAAAAATTATGATGCAAACTTTAAATATGATTAGTTTAGGAAATATTAGATTTTTTTAGAATTGAAGTTTTTCAAATATCACAGGGGATTTTTATGAATTAAAAAAATGTCACTAAAAACTTTTAAAAATTTTGGAATATTTTAGAATAAACATGTAAAAAGTCAAAATTGTTTCAGATTTTAAGATTAATAAAGATATTGATGGTATAATTATGGATGATATTTATTTTAAGTAAATTGTTGGAAGTTTATGTATCTTATAGCTATAAGGCTTGATATAATGTTTAATATGAGCTTAACTAATAAGTATATGTTAAAATCAACTTAGTTTGATTTACAAGTTGCAAAAAGAAAAAATATATTTAAGGTACTTAAAAGGGAACTAATGACTTTGAAATTTTTTACAAAGGGAGGATAAAAATACTTTTTTTTCATAAATTCTAATTACTCAGGAGGTAAAAAAAATTCTAAAAATACATTTGGTTATATTTTCTTATTGAGTTCACAAGCAATGTCATGAATATTTAAAAAGTAATCAATTGATGTTCTTTCAACTACTAAAGCAAAGTTTATTATTGTTGTTGCTTGAACTTGTCAATCTATGTGGATGAGAAAATTTTTTAGAAACTTAAATCATGTTGGAGAAGGTAGCATGATCATCATGTGTTAATAACGTGATCATTAAACTTTTAAACAAATATAGTAACACATGGGATAAGCAAACATATCAAAGCGAATTTATCATTTTTAAAAAGATCTTGTAAGGGATGAAGAAGTCAAGTTGGTAGGTACGTTAGGAAACACATTATTAGATTGCATATTTTATGACTAAAACAACTTTGATATTTAAGATCTTTCAAGAGCCCAGGAAGAGAATAGGAATCTTTGATTTCAATGAAGTAAACTAAATGTATATTACAATTATAATTAGTTTAAGGAGAGAATGAATAGGCCTTTGTTGTTACAACATAAGGAATAATTTATTATTATTATAACAAATTAGAAGCTAAAATATATATTTTTTTTATGTTACAAGGTAGAGAATAACGTGTTGTTAATGTTGTTTTAAATAATGAGGTGGAAACTCAATTGTTACATGTTTTGCATGTTATATAGTAACCATCTGGATTTAATAAAATTATTAATGAAGTTGCAAGCTACATATCTTTTTTATTATTTTTATTTTCAAATACAAGATTAAAATTTTGAAATTTTATCACCACTAAAATAAAAAGTTACCCAAATTCTTATATCATAAAAAAAGACTTGTTAAAACTAAGTTAAGAAGAAAAAAATAGTAAATTATCATATATCAAATTAATGTGATAGAAAAAGAAGAAAGGCATTTAAAAATTTGAAGTAAAAAAAATTTATAAATAGAACTATTATAAAGTTTTTTTATTTCATTGTGTTTGTAATTGAATGTTGATATTTTTGAATTTCTTAATTAAAATATATATTTATTGTTTTTTTTTTTTTTTTGTAGATATTGAGAATAATATTTTTGATTTTTTTAAATTTATTAAGAAAAAAATTTATAACCTAG
>Ga0099824_1005900_pt1 | contig 17066 bp, 13 predicted proteins | sample SiratrowhiteBW_FD_76837 | JGI IMG/M metagenome (GOLD analysis project Ga0099824, IMG submission 76837) | Root nodule microbial communities of legume samples collected from California, USA - Siratro white BW | ecosystem: Host-associated > Plants > Roots > Nodule | place: USA: California... | reverse complement strand
ATTTCTTAAGAAATAATTATATTCTTTTTTTAAATTAATAACAAGTGCATTGCTTAAATGATATATTATTTTTTTCCTTTTAGTACAGAAAGATATTTTTGATGTTTTTGATATGCATGTCAACAGTTACTCTGAATTTACTGGAAAAATCTGAAATGTTATTATTTAGTAACTTTTTACAAAAACAAAAAAAATGACAAATTTATAACTTAGCGGTGGACCCAATCATTAATAAAGCTAAAATGTCAGAATGTGAAGAGTTTGTGTAATCTTGTGTGGCACACTTAGCTGGTACAATTTTTTTTTTTTATGTAGATATTTATTTGATTTTATTATATATTTATTTGTATTTTTTTTTTCATCTCACTAAGTAAAATATAACTATTTTGAATATTTAATTCGTCTCAAAAGATTTCCTATTTTTATAAAATAAGTACATTGAGGATTTTTCTACAACTGTTCATATTTATCAGTTTCTGACATGAAACATTTAAATAAATTCATAAATACACTCTAAATATTATACTAATTTTTAATAGTAATGTAGAATTAGTATTTATACCTTAAAAGATAACAATGAGATGGAAACCACCGTATTAATTGACATTGAGATTGAAAGAACATGATACAAAAATATTTGTTTTCTAAAGTAAAAACCACGGTAAAATGAAAGTAATACATTTTTGTTCTTTATTTAATCACCTGAAAAATGTAATGAATAATCTCACATCATATGATATATTAATATATTGAAAGATATATTTGAATAAATTAAAACCCACCACAATTAATTGTATAACTTAACCTAAGCATTATATTATATATTAGTATATATTATATTTAACATGACGACCATGTCATTGTTCACTTAACCTGAGAATATCAACTGCATAGGTGATAAAATTCAAGTTTCAATTAATTAGTTGTACTAAAAATCTTGGAACCATGAATTTGATTCTGGAAAAATAAGTGCAATAAATAGCTCCTTAAATGGCATTGATTGGGTGCAGATGGTTAATAACTTCTTTGAAAATGTTGATGGTCAAATTTTATTTTTAATGTTTAAATTAGTGAAACAATCTTTTGACAATTGATTTCATAAAAAGAATCCATTTCTATTAAATTGATAGTTTAGAAATCTTTCGATAAATTAAGTATATATAAATATATTTTACCAAAATAATTATAAATTCTCTTACTTATCTTATAGGATAAGTATTAAAAAAATATTATTGTTCAAAGGAATTATTTCTCAATATTTTTATTAAATATTATCAATGTTCATAATAAATTCTAATTAACGTACATTATTACTCAGTTGTAAAAAGTAACACCAAAAACTTCCCTGAAATAAAGTTAAAAACTTCACATTTTTTTAAATGTTTAACTTTCTTTGGTCAAACTCTTAACGTTTCTTAAATTCAATGAAACTGGACACAAAGTTCAAAAATAAGATTTTAAGTTAGCCCTTTTTTCTCTCTCTACACATAATCAAAATCAAAATAAATATCTCACTGAAAATCAAATAATTTTTTCATAAAAATTATCCATTAGTAAAATTAATAAAAACTCTATACCGGAACTATGACAAAAAAAATTCATAACACATTTGATAATTCAATCTCTCTCCTACATATTATGCAGTTTTATTTACATGTTATAAATTTATTTTATTTTTAGTCTCAATTCAATTAGTTTAAAATCACTTTACATTAATTCCGCTATTAGTATCAAATAGTAAATACTAATTATTTGTTTGGCTAACTTTTAATTTTCTTAAAACTTGGAAATTTCTCCTAAATGTATATGTTACTCACATTGAATATTTATTTAAATTATATATATATATATATATATATATATATATATATATACACACACACACACACACATTAAATATTTATCTTGTAGTTTTGTATTTTATTTATATTTTTATTAAGAAATATTTTATTTAAAGGCTATATATTTATTACTAAAATAATAAGATAAATTTGAGTCTTAGACCTTAAATATTAATAATTTTGACACGCAGTAACTTCTATTTAGGGTTAATTTTCATACCAAATTAAACAAATATATCTTTCTCATTTAATTAGTTATTTAATACAAGAAGATTTTTAGTTTTTACTTAATATTTAATTTTATTTAATTAACATTAATTACAAGTAGATTTTTACAGATCATCAAATAAATGATATTCTACTGTTTTAAAAGTAAAATAACCCTTAAATATTTTGAAGAAATTATGTTTCATACTTATCTGTTAATTTGCTATTGATTACTCTAACAGTCAACAAGACAGTCTTTATATTTTTTTTAACAAGCCAAAAATAAATAAAATTAAATGGAATACTTTAGGGGTATCCCCATTTACAAAATAAAATTAAATGGGACAGTCTATATGATATCAAATGTCAACAAACAGTTAAATTTTTCGAAATTTTGAAGGAAGAATTTTAAAATTTAAAAATAGTTGAAATATAAATCATTTTAATTTAATTTTTTAAATGAATTATTTTATATACGTTACTTTTTATTATATCTTTTTGTATTTATTAATGAAAACAAATTCTCCTACGCATACGTTATAATAATTTTTAAAATAGAAGATATTATTAAAGCTATAAAATATATGTTCAAAAAAATAATCATAAAAAGAAATTAGTTTTGTAATTTTATTGTGAGTAGTTCTTTTATTGTAGATATTTAATTGAGTTAAAAAAACAATTATATAAAATAATAAGAATTTGTATATAAAAAATAGTTATTAGAAAAATATTTTTATTAACAATATAGATTTCAAAATTAAAATGTTAATATCAATTATTAGTTAGTTTTAAATATTTAATGTAAAGAAGATATAAATGCAAGTTAAAAGACAGTATAAAAAGTTTAAATCTTAGTTTACAATTTTTAGTAATTAAATTCTGTAATACATTTCTATAAAAATTAAAAGTTTTTTATTTGATTAATATTTTTTTTCTATGAAGTGCTTTAAATTGTCTATAAAAATTAATTATGTCTAATTTTTTATTTAAACATCTAATACACACACATAGATATAAGATAGAATTTGAAAATATACATATAGTATATGCACTAAAATTTGAATAACATTTAAAAGAAATTACTCAAACTTTTCACTCCAGCCTAGTAGTTGAGTTGTTGGTTTCTACTTAACTATATAACTGAGAGCCAAGTTTATGTATCTGTATTAAAGGCTAAAATGAAATTCAGATTAATTTTTCCAAGGACTAAAATATATTTATATTTTATTCTCAAAACAGATAAAAGAGTATATTTTTTAAAAACTAAAAAAAAATTCAAAAGATTTAGAAGATGGAAAACATAGTAATTTACCATGTAAGTCATTCATTTATTTAAATATTTGACCATACTAAGGATAATGTTTTGGATACTAATTCGTGAATTTTGTTCCTAGTAAACCTATTTCATTTTTTTTTTTTCAAATGATGTCGATATTATTTATCAAAATAAATTTAACTCAGGTTTATATTGAGGATTCAGTTTCCAAATAGTCAAATTTACAACGTTTAATAACGTTAATGTAGAAAAACTGGTTAGAATTTAGTTTCTGAAAAAAGCTTATGAATTCTGGTCAGACGATACTTTTTTTTCTAAATTTTTTTATCCTTTTTATTAATTTTTGAAAAAAAAAATCATTTAAAAAAACTTATCAAAATTCGGATTCTTGAAAGCCAAATTCTAAGTGAGTTTCTAACGTTTCAATGACATTATTTATACCTAGGAATTCGGCTTCTTGGATAGTGAATTATGAATGGGTATCCGACATTTTTCTAAAATTGGAAATTCAAATTTTGGTCGATTTTTCAACACTGATAATGCTATTTCACATTACAAATTCAGTTATTTGAGGACCAAATTCACAAGTGAATATTAAATAGGTCTATCATGGTAAATAATGTTGACACATGCTTATTTTCCAAAGTTTTTTTAAAATGAGTTTATTGTGAAAAAATGACTAATTTGCATACTTTTATTGTGAAAAAAACCATGCGGGCTTATTAGAAATGAAAGAAAGAGAGGGAATTACATAGCAGCAGTGCCATGTACATAGTTCACCGTCCAAAATTTTAGCACTAATTTGCAAATTTATCAAGTTGTCACCCAATTTACCAATGCCCCATTTTAATAATGAAGTCCTAATTCCAATTATAACTTCATTTTTTTCAAAATTAGTTATTTTAATAATATATTATTTTATTTTTTTTAATAAAATGATTATTTATAAATATAAGATACAATAATTTATGTTATTGATTAAAATTTGCAATTTATATTCGTTAATTATAACAATTTATTTTCAAAAATAATTTTTAGATATTTTATTCTTTTTTTAAGGTGTACTCAATTGTTTTTAAGATGATAATTTTTGAATAATTGTACTTTTAATTTGGGTCTAAATTGATTCTATAGTTGAAATAATTGTTTATATAGATTATGAAAGTTATATATATATATATATATATATATATATATATATATATATATATATATACTTTAATATTAAATTAATTTAGATGGTAACATAATTTATTTCAATTTTTCTTCTGCTTTTAATTTACATGCAAAAATAATAAATGTATATACATTTTAATTAAATTTAAATTGATAAATTTGAATATATATTTATATATATATTTCCTTCGTTCTCACACTACATGCAAAATTCCTCTTTCTTTTCCTCTAAAGTTTTTCATATGCCTTCCCTTTGAGGACCAATAACAAATTACATTTATATAAATATATAATTAATAGTTCTTGCTTATTTATTTATTATTTAACATAACTACTTATTGATGACAATTAAGAGTAATAAGGCTTCAAATTGAGAGTAAATGTAGAAGGGAATAGAGAAAATAATAGGTGTTGATTAAGAAGGAAGTATAGTTCAAATAGTGAAAATAAGATAATGGAAGTTTTTTATAGAATTTATTATTTTTGTAAGGGAAGTCTTTTATGGATTTCACTAGTTTTGTATGACAAGTCTTTTATGGAGTTTAATACTTTTGTTAGAGAAGTGTCTTTTATGTAGTTTATTATTTTATTAAATTGTAAGAGAAGTTTATTCTTTATCTACTTCACTATGTTTATGATTGTTATATGTTATTGTTAAACAAAAAGGATTGAGAACCCACAAATATTTGAGAGCATGTAACGTGAGTATCTTAAAATTGGTACGAATATAAGGAAAGATTGATTTATTATTATATATTATGGTCACGATTGAAATTGGAGAAAAGAAAAGATTTTTTTTTTTAAGGAGAAAAAATATTTTGACAATATGTTATGGTTATTTGTTCAAATATTGTCGTAAGAATATAACGAAAATTAATTTTGATGAAGTTTTTGGATTGAAAATTTGTAGTTTTAAGAAAGATATGATTTACAACTTTAGAAGAGGGAAATATAATGATGTCGGATACATAAAAAAATAAATGCAATTTTGATAAAATGAAGATATTTTTTAGTTTTTGGAAAATTTTATATTATTAAGTGTTGTGTTAATTTAGGTAGTGGGAGATCAACTCATAGGAATATATTTTGGATGTATTTGAATTTGAATAATTTTAGAGAACGTATTCTTTTTATATTGCTTATTTGATAATATTTTATTTAATTTTTTTTACATTTATTTTGATATTTTTTTTATAGAAAAAAGCCTCATACTTTTTATTATGTTTGATTAAGAAAAATATAATAATTAATTAAGAGAAAATATGGAATATTATATTTGATACAAGAAGTCGTCATATTCATTAAACAAGATCTAAGTAGGTTATCCACAATGTTTTATATTGTATGTTGTGTAAAATTAATTGATATTATATCTTATGATCATTTTAGCGGGTATTGGGGCTCGAAATTCATTCTTGGAACACAATCTTAAGATTTCATGCACTATAAAAAAAAACTATTTAGATACTAATTTTTAGCTACTGAATAAAATGGTTGCTAATTGTGACCAAAATAATCACCAAATTAAGTTTTGGTTGCTAAGTAACTACAAAATAAGCGTAATGATTGAATTTAGTGACCAATTAAGTCAAAATAATTGGTATCTAACATTAACTAACAAAGTTTTAGTCTCTTATACCATTATATTCTAAATTAATCTCTAATTTAATCAGATACCAATTACATTATTATTATTATTATTATTATTATTATTATTATTATTATTATTGTTGTTGTTGTTGTTGTTGTTATTATTATTAATAATATTATTAATGTTATTGATATTATTATTATTATTAATATTAATGTAAACATTATTATTATTAATGTGAATAATAATATTATTAATTTTATTATTATTATTATTGATATTATTATTAATGTTGATAATATTATAATTAATATTATTATTAATTTTAATATTATTATTGTTAATGTTATTATTGTTATTATTATTAATTTTATTATTATTATCAACATTATTATTAATTTTAATATTATTATTATTATGAATATTATTATTAATTTATATAATATAATTAATACAAATATGAATATTAATATGTTTATTAATATTGTTGTTATTATTAATATTGTTGTTAATATTAATATTAATATTTATTTATTAATCATAAAAATCATAATTAACAATAGTCATAATAAGAATACTAATAAAAAATTTTATGTGGCGTATTGTTAAAGTAAGTTCTTTATGCTTGTATGGGACGCGGGTGTAATTTTCTCTTGGAGCATATTCTCAATAATATTAAAAAAATCTTAAAAATAATATATGTAATAATAATTAAAATAAGATACAAAATAATAATAAAAATAAGAAAAAAGTTGTAAGTAAATTCTTTAAAAAGAATTCATTAAGAAAATGGGGTGAGTAATTTTATAGGTTGACATTGATTAATGATACGAAAGAAATAAAACATTTTATTAGATGAAGATTGGTTAGACTTGATCCTAGCAAATGATTATATTATTGTTAATCCCTTTTCTATGTTGATAACAACATAAATTATTCTTTTAAGTGTTTTTAATTTTTGTACCTATCATCATTTTATGAAATTCTTCTTAAATATGAATTTATTATACTTGTAGTTATTGTTTTATATTGCACAAGTCTTTTGGGAAGAACGATGATTTTATTACTTGCTACATTACGACTGACACACTTGCCATCATAGCTAAATAAGTTAACAAGTTTTTGGTGTCGTTGTCGGAATTTGTATTTCAATATATAACAATTGTTCTTTTGTAAATTTTTATATTTACTTTTATTTTTGTTTTTAATTTATATACTAATTTGTGGTTTTAGGGTTTTGTGTTCTTTTGTATGCAAGGGTCTATCCGTATTAGGAGGACAATTTGTTCATAACTACTACTTGTAGATCTAGAGATCGAAAGAACTGCATGAAGAAATTTGTTTGATATAGAAGACAAGGAAACCCTAGTCAACAAGTTGTTTAATCGTCGTCTTCTCAAAGTCTATAACTTTTTCAGAAAGCAGAGATGGAAGAAGCAAACTAGACACATAATCAGACTCAAAACAAAAGGAGGACTGTAGGGAATTTGATTGGTTATTGGCGACTTCACAAGCATTGTGAGGCTAACCATGAACGTGAAAATTGCTAAGATGAAGCGTTCACTGCTACAACTAATAAGTTCTCTAGTTTGGATCATGATGAACCTCACTCATCTGTACACTTTCTATGAGTTGTGTGATTCAGTAGGTGTGATGGGAGTAGATGAAAAGACACTTTTCTTGAGGTTGTTTCCATTCTCATTGACCGAGAAAGCAAAGGCATGGCTGCAATCATAGCCTATCAAAGTCTGACCAATTGGAAGGATGTTGATAAAATGTTATTGGCTTTTTTCTTCCTACCATCCAAGAATACAGAGACAAAGACTATTATAGCGACATTTGTGCAAGGTTTTGATGAACCACTATGTGAAGTGTGGGAGATAGTCAAGGATCTATTAAGAAAATTCCTTAATCATGGGTTTAAAATGAAGATGCAAGTGCAAATAATCTGCAATCCAACCTCAAAACAAGATGATCTTTTAGTGATGATCTTTTAGTGGATCAATTCTATTCAAGACTGCAAAAGAAGCCATCATTATCATTGAGTCTATATTGATCTGAGAGGTCATCATGAGAGGACGCCTGCACAATAGAAGAAGGGAGTGCTAGAATTGAATTCACAATATGCACTTTTGGCTCAACACAAACTTCTTTCCCAACAAATTGAAACCCTAAATCAGTAGAAGAAAAATTGCCCCAATAGATTCAGGCCATGCAAGTTGCCAATGTTCCTACTTAACCTGTCATGAGATGTGACTTTTGTGGAGGAAACCATGCTAATGGATTCAGTTAGATGCCTTATAATTCCCATGGTGCACAAGTCAACTATATGGGGAATCAAGGGAGACAAAACTTCTCCAACAATCCTTTTCAAAATTTCAAACAAAGGTGGAGACAAAATAATGCTAACTTTGGAAGCAATCCAAGCTCTGAAGCCCAATCTATGCCAGACCCATAAAATCTGCGTCAAACACATTTCTCTACCCTTGCTCTTAGGTTTTCTAGCTGATAGAGTAGATTTACATGTTAATATTGACCTATTTTATGAAAAAAATCAACTATCTCCATACTTAAAATTTGCTTAAGTCTCAATTTTATTTGAATTTTGTTAATAATTGATTATGAGAGTTAGAAAAAGGATTTGATTGCTATTTTCTGATATTTTGATTGAATTTGAGTACAAAAGCATTGGATTATAAGAAGAGGGATTGAAGCCTTAAGGAGTGAGAGAAAAGAGTAAAATTGGATTAAAAGAAGTCAAGCCTGACTCAACAAACCTGAGCTTGGCGCAAGAGGACCCGAGAGCAAATATAGAGAAATGCACTCGACACAGGTTAGGGCTTGGCGCTTATAACCATAACAAAAGTTATTGGTGTCCAACGCAACTGACCTGGGTTGGGCACGAGCATCAAAATTTCAAGTTTATATAATAGTTGCTCATATTAGGGTTAGACATGTTAGGCTATTGGGGCTTGAAATTTACTATGGGAAAGCAGTCTTAGTACTTCTTGTGGATTCTTTTTCGTATTCCACTACTCTATGGTAAGGTTTGGGACCCTCATGTTTATGAGGAACTAAATTCTTTAATGTCGAGATTAGGTTAAATCTTTCTGAACTCTCGTGTAATCATTTTTGTTTTAATATTTGTGTCTTTCCTTTCATTGCATCAATATTTTAATTTTATACATAGTACCTGTTGTGTTAGTTCATAACTCGATTATTAATTCTTGATAGTATTAAAAAATATTTGTTGGACCTATATCTGAATTAAATTATCTCATGAAAGCTCATGTCTAGGAATAAAATGTGATTCAATCTTTGTCCTAAGACCCTTGTTAGAATGCAAGATTGTTTTATATAATTAATCAAGGAATTGACGATTAATAGATAATCTTACGCTCATCTGTTTAGAAATTGGGGTTGAGTATTTTTGTGGGTTGACATTTATTAATAATAGGAAAGAAAGTAAAAAATTTTGTGCATGAGAGTGAAGATTGGTGAGATTTAACCTTGGCAAATTTATCACATTATTGTTAATTCTTTTTTCTGCATTCAACTTTGATAAAAATATAAAATATTCTTTTAAATTGTTTTTAATTTCTACACATATAATCAATTTATGGAATTTTTCTTTATCTGAAGTTATTATAATTGTAGTTATTATTTTTGTATTACACATATCCTTTGGAAATAACAATAATTTTATTACTTGCTACATTCGACTAGTACACTTGTCATTATAGCAAAATAAGCTAACAATATGGTGCACATATGCTCATATTCTTCCCATTCGTCAAAATCTTCAATCTAATAAATTGAGGATTAATTGGAGTTATCTAATGTACATATTGAAGATTCATCTTCTTGATCCATGGTGTGGTAAATCACAGATTCAAAAATTGAACAATTCATCTCATTACAGTTATTTAAAGATTCGGATCCAAGTTTGAACAATTATCCAATTCAATTGATTAATTAAATTGATTATATGAATCAAATCAAAGTATCATTTGATCTAATTCATATCTAATTATCAAATCAAGATTTAATTGATTCATAATTTGATTTTTATCAGAAACACCAATTGTAATCATAAAGTGAAAATTTGAAATTAGAGAAGATAAGAACAAACTCGGAGCATTCAACTATTGGTGCAAAAACCAATATGACCTTTTTTTATCTTAATTCTGTGAATTGATCATCAAGAGTTAATTCTCCATGGATGAAAAGTACACAACGAAATTGGGATAAGAAGAAAAAGAGTGAAAAGGAAAATTTAGAGAGAAAAGGAAAAAAAACTAAAACTAAAAAGCTAAAAAAAATCATTTATGTACAAGTTTAGATAACATTTAGGCTATATAATGAAGTAAACATGGGCCTAAGTATGGACTTGATGACACATTTATTGGACATATTTATAACTTGTACAATGGAAGCACTTTCCATATGCATTATTTTTAGTTTTTTTTAACTTATTTGATTTATTAGTAATAAATTTGGTTAATTGTACACATTTTCTTTAATTTTGTTTTTTCAGCTCATTTGACCTTTGCTCACTATTTTAGCCATAACATTTCCTATAAATATTATTTTTGGCTTATTCTATTTGTATTGAATTCCAAATTTATATTGCTTCAAAATTGACTTATTGTTTTCTAGATTTGTATGTCTCTGCTATTTTTTTATGACTTTTAGAAATTGAGGTTGATTTGTTGAATATTTATAAGAACCTATGTAGATTCAATTTTTCTTTTTGAATCTTAGACTTTTGTAATTGAACTTATAGAATTAATTAAAGCCCATATTTTGACCTGTGTTTAATTTATATTTTAGAGTATTTATGATGGAAGCTTTCGTGGCGGTAGTGGAAGATCCAAAAGAAAATTCAAACTTTTTTTCAAGTTTCACAAAGGAAACTCAGAACTAAGGTTCCTCTTCCAAGGAAGGTTCACTGGAGAAAATCCCTTAGGAGAATACTCACATTTTAGAGACCTCAAAAGAAAAGGAATAATGCATTCAATTAGCAGTTCAATTAATGTTCAATATCAAGATGAGTACAAAAGTTGGGGAGTTTATTTATTGGCTTGGGGCTCCTAAATTTCAAGGACTACGAGATGTGGGACTAAAACTGCAAAATGAAGTTGCATATGTAAAAGAGGCGCTCCAAACTTCTCCAATTACCACATTGTCGACTTCTTTGATTTTTCAAGTGTTTAGAAGCTTCCATGTGCTCTAGGTTGATGCATAGTCGTATGTGTAACATCCCAAAAATAACATGCATAAACTAAGCATTCTACTAATCGTAATTAAGATTCTTCAACATATGGTAATCATTTAAAAACTAAAGTATTACAAAATTCTACCTCAGAAATCTACTAAAACAATTACAAAACATTTGCAACTTGTTTTCAGTTTAATAATAAAATAATTAGGTGCTCATTCCACTTTTACCACTTCTATTCAAATGATAATTTTTTTAGGTTGTTACAGTATGGGTGGTGTCTGAGGCTGTTTGTTGACTTCTTTTGGCCTCCTCAATTAGGGTTCTGACTTCCTTAATGAGGAGGTTTGAACCTTAGGGCTTTGACTCCCCAAGTCAAACCCTCAATTAGGCCCAAAATTAGCTTACTTATGCTTCTATTTTTGATACAAGATTAAACTAGTCCTATACAAAATATGTACTCCTAATTTTTATATAAGCTCTTATACTTTTTTACAAGGCTAAGAAGAAAAGAAAATAAGGTCTAATAACATTCACTCTCCATAAAAGAAGGTCCTTCTGAAGTCCTTCCTCCTTCAGTCTTTTAGCCATGGACCTTGTTAAAGGTTTACTCTACAGTCCTTTAGATGATTTTCCATCAATTTATAAAGTATAATTGTGCTATAAACTTATACACATAAATTATTTGCTTAATTTTTAGTTTTAGGAATTGACTACAACCAAATTTCACATGCAAGTACAATTATTCAAGTTGCACAAAAATTACTTAAAACGTAACAAGACATAGGTATACACCAGAGATATGTATACTGAAAGTTCAAAAAAAGTTACAAATAGAGTAAGGAAAGATACACATGTGATCATGGATATTTCAAAAGGTTTCAAAGCAAGATATTATGCAATATTTTCACCAAATTCCTTCAAGACAAAATTTCTTCCTTTCTTTCTTGTGAATGTAGATGAAGGCTCTAGAAAGAAAGGGTTAAATAGAACATAAGACTTTTTTGCAAGTACACATGATCGTATAACAAAGGTCATATAAAGACCAATAAGGATGCAAATATTTTATATTGTGGTGCAAACTTGGTTTAGGCACACAAATAGGAGCACCGGTTCACATCTTTTATCAAAGAAGTAAAGATCAAGATAACATACTATGCTCCTTGGGTTGTTGATAACATTTATTTTTTATGATATTTTTGGGCTTATTTTTATAATGAAATCAATTATTTCTAAGCTTGGAAGCTTCTAAATCCTATGTTTTTATTTTTTTAAATAAATTGTTATTTGTTATAAATAATTGGTTACTTGAGTTTTTAATTTTTACTCTAAATCCCGTTAATCTTGTTAAATAATTGAACAAGAGGCAATTGGGTCAAGAAGACCAGGATTTGAGCCCATAATAAGGGAGATAAAAGTTAAAAATTGGCGCAGACTAACTACAGCCGACACCACTAGAGCTAGGCAGACCCCAATCACCCTGAGAGCATACATATGGAATTACAGCAGCTGCCACACATGTTGAGACTGACACCATTTGGGCTTATTAGAATGTAATAGAATCCAATTGTTCCTGATGCCACTTTATCTAGGTCGAGCACTGACGTCGTAAATAAGAATTTTTTTTATAGGATTCTTTGCATTAGGGTTAGACACCTCTGGACACTGCTCCATTTTGGAGACTCCACTCCATCTGGAGGATGGGAGTCAGAAAAAATTAGCCTTGGGATGATGACTAGGATTTGGAGGGTTTTCCTTTTCTCCTCTTTGTATATCCATCTTCCTCAATAGTTCATCTTTCTATCTTGTTGGGATTAGAAGTAACAGTATGAATTTTCATGTAATCAATATTGATTTTCTTAAATATATCTTTACTTAGATGCTTTTATTTCAAATGTTAGTATTTTGATTCTATGAATTAATGCTTGTTGTGTTGATTCATGACATGATAATTGATTGCTAGGATATTGGGAAATATATTTGTAATCAGGATTTGAATTGAAATACCAAATGAAAGCTTGTGTGTAGGAATATAACATGATTCTTTTGTTGTCTGAAGACCCTTTAGGATTACAAGTTCTATTTATATAATTGATCAAGGAATTATCCTTAATAAATAAGATTAGGCTCATTCACCTAAGGAATTAGGGTTTGGTTATTATTGTGAGTTGACATTGACATTTGTTTGGAAAGAAGGTAATTAATTTTATGGATAAGAGTGAGGTTATGAAAGTTTAATTGTAGCAATTGCATTCCATATCCTCTCTATTATTTTTCCACATTCCAAGTATTCATTAAAAATACAAAAATATATTTTAATTATTTTAATTTTATTTTCTCACATAAAAATTCAAACTTGGGAATTATTTGTAGTCTAATTTTGTTATAATTATATTTATTGTCGTGTATTGGACAAGTCCCTTGGGAGAGAACAATATATTTATTACTTGCTACATTTACGACTAATACATGATAACTGTTGAATATAACAGGCTTAGCCCATGTTCTCTGTTATTTTATTATTATTTCTCTTACTTTTATTATCTATAAATAAACAACCCTTTGTGTGTATTTTTACACAAGGGGATTAACCTTATATCTCTTTCTCTTTAATTTAATATGGTATCTAGAGCCTAGGGTTAAATCTTTTTTTCGTGAACCCACTGTTCACCGTCATCATCCAGCTCCCCCGTTGTCGTTGCTGTCACTGCCCTCATCGCCTGGGTTGACGACATCACCTTCAGGAGTGCCTCATCCAGGCGACCATCGTGTCGTTGGAATTGAGACGATTAGAGCAGCGATGCGACTTAACGCTCCGTTTTTGTCTCTGTTCACGTCACCGCTGCCGCCGCGCATGGCGGCGCGTCAGACGTCTTTTCCGGAAGCGATTAACGTCGTTATGATTGTCGTGCTGCGAGTGTTCTGGATCTGTCCTCATCATCTTAATCGGAGTCCGTTTGAGTTTTAGCATTTTTCTCTCTCCTTTATGGCTTCTTCCAAGGCTACCGCTACCGCTTCTTCAACTGTTGCGGTTGTCCAAGCTGCTCCTATGCCACCATCTACCATGGATCTTACTTTATCTGATACCTCAGGTCCACCTACTATTTTTAATTAATTTCTTAAATGGTATGAGGCTCGTCAAAACTATAGTTCCACTGCATATGTTGCACATACAGCTATCTCTTTTGCTGGGCTCACCCACTATAATTCTCTTGGTTCTTGGGTTCTAGACTCAGGTGCCACATATCATATTATTGGTAATAAATCCTTTTTCTTTTCTTTGTCTACCTCTGGCCATTTACCTTCCATTACCATGGCTAATGGTTCTAAGGTCTCATCCCATGGTGTTGGTATTATTCATCTCTTTCCTTCTTTGCCTATTGATAATGTTCTTTATGTCCCTGGGTCACCTTTTAATTTAATATTTGTTAGTCGTCTCACTCGTTCCCTTGATTGTGTTGTTTCTTTCACCAAAGATTCTATTTGTTTATAGAACCGGAGTTCAGACGGATAATTAGCACCAAATGTGAGTCTCATGGCATTTATTACCTCCGAAGAACTACACATGTTGGCACAGTTACGGATTCTCCATCTCTCCTTCATGCGCAATTGGGTCATCCTAGTCTTGCCAAGATGTGGCAACTTGTTCCAAATTTATCCAAGTTGTCCAGTTTATCTTGTGAGCCATGTTTTTTAGGAAAACATAGTTGCAGTTCTTTTCCTAATAGTGTCTCCTAATGTGCTTCATCCTTTTTCCTTAGTTCACTTTGACATTTGGGGACCAAGTAGTGTTAAGTCTAATTTAGAATTTTAATATTTTATTACTTTTATTGATGATTTTTCAAGATGCACTTGGTTATTTTTAATGAAAAATTGTTCTGAGTTATTTTCTATATTTCAAACTTTTTTTAATGAAATTAAAAATCAATTTGGAGTTTCAATTCGAATCTTACACAGTGATAATGCTCGTGAGTATCTTTTTCATTCTTTTAACACTTTTATGAAATCTCATGGCATTCTTCACCAAACTTCATATGCTTATACACCTAAACAAAATGCGGTTGCTGAGCGCAAGAATAGACATCTTGTTGAAACTTCTCGTACTCTTTTAATTCATGGTGGGGTTCCTCAATGTTTTTCGGGGTGACGCTATTCTTAGTACATGTTATCTTATTAATCATATGTCATCTTCAGTTTTAGAAAATAAAATTCTTCACTCTGTTTTGTTTCCTCATGAGTCTCTCCATCTCTTACCCCCTAAAGTTTTTGGATCTACATGCTTTGTTCACAATTTTAGTCTCGAGCTTGATAAATTATCTGTTCAGTCACATAAATGTGTCTTTTTAGGGTTCACTAGATCTCAAAAAGGATATAAATGTTTTTCACCCTCACTTAATCGTTATTTCATTTTTGCAGATGTTACCTTTACTGAACCTTCTTTTTATTTTAAGTCTTTATTTTCTCCTCTTGCGTCTTCATCTAATCAAATACATATTCCAGTTGTCTGTGATTCTCCTGTTGTGCCTAATATTCCTATGGAGTCATCTCTTTCACCACCTCTTAAGGTTTATAGTCATCGTCAAACTTCCCAACATCCACCAAGTGATTCTCCTCTGGTGTCAGATCTTTCGTCCCCTCCGACTTCGACAGTTGAACTTGATCTTCCCGTTGCCATTCGTAAAGGTATACGTTCTACCCGTAATACCTCTCCACATTATAATGCCTTGAGCTATCATAGACTATCTCAACCTTTTTATGTTGGCCTTTCATCCATTTCTTCAGTGTCTATTCCAAAATCTGTAGGTGATGTTTTAGCCCATCCTGTTTGGTGTCAAGCTATGCTTGATGAACTCAATGCTCTTCAGAATAGTGGAACTTGGGAACTCATTTCTTTACCCTCTGGGAAATTTGTTGTTGGTTGCAAGTGGGTCTTTGCTATCAAAGTTGGTCGTGATGGCACTATTGATCGTCTCAAAGATCGTCTTGTGGCTAAAGTTTTGGTTTGGACTATAGTGATACTTTTTCTCCAGTGGCAAAAATGGCATTTGTTCGCCTATTTATAACCATGGCAGCTTTTCAAAGATGGTCTCTTTATCAACTGGATGTCAAAAATGCTTTTCTTAATGAGGATTTGCAGGAAAAAATTTAAATGGAGCAACCTCCAGGTTTTGTTGCTCAGGGGGAGTCTTCTGGATTGGTATGTCATCTCCGCAAATCTTTACATGGTCTCAAACAATCTCCCAGGGCCTGGTTTGGAAAGTTTTGTAGTGTTGTTAAAGAATTTGGTATGACTCGCAGTGAGGCAGATCATTCAATTTTTTATCGTCATTCGAATGTTGGGTGTATCTATCTAGTTGTATATGTTGATGACATTGTTCTTACAGGTAGTGATCACCATGGCATTTCTCAACTTAAATAGTATACTTGTTACCATTTTCAGACTAAAGATCTTGGTAAACTTAGATATTTCTTGGGGATTGAGGTAGCGCAATCCAATCATGGTATTGTTATCTCTCGAAGAAAGTATGCATTGGATCTTTTGGAAGAAACAGGGTTAAGGAATTCTAAAGTTGTTGAGACACCCATGGACCCTAATGCCAAACTTCTACCTAGTCAGGGGGAGCCCCTCTTAGATCCTGAGAAGTATAGAAGATTAGTTGGAAAACTGAACTATCTTACTGTTACTCGTCTTGATATTTCTTTTGCAGTTAGTGTGGTGAGTCAATTCCTTAACTCTCCATGTGTTGATCATTT
>Ga0099824_1005894_pt1 | contig 17075 bp, 6 predicted proteins | sample SiratrowhiteBW_FD_76837 | JGI IMG/M metagenome (GOLD analysis project Ga0099824, IMG submission 76837) | Root nodule microbial communities of legume samples collected from California, USA - Siratro white BW | ecosystem: Host-associated > Plants > Roots > Nodule | place: USA: California... | reverse complement strand
TTTTACACTCATATAACTTAATTAAAATTTAATTTTTCAACTAACAAAACCATGAGGCAGTTTATTTTTTTCCGTTCAAAAAAAAAAAAAAAACACATGAGGTACTAAAAGTAAGATTAAAACGTAGCAACATATGATTTGGACGCCACATCACGGTCATAACCTAATGTGATGTAAGAAAAATTTAATAAAGAACAACAAAAGATGAAAAAACAACAAAATCATATTGCAATAATACTTAGAAAATCTAATCTGTTCACTTGAAATCTAAAAAAATGAAATCACATAATCACAATATCAAATAATCAAAAGTGCAATTAAACCCAAGTATCTACCTTGAAACACAAAAAGCATTTTCAAGAGATAGAGATGCATTTAAATTTATCTTAATGACGATGAGAAGTAAAGATAAAAAGGAAAAAAAAAAAAGTTGGCCTAAAAAAAACTGAGGAAGAAAAGTAGAAAAGTGAAAAAGGTTAAAAGGGACTGAAATATTCTCTCCATCAAATATGCTCCATATTATGCGTGCTATCCACTTTCCACGTGATTCCACGTATACTATATACCATATACACTTCATCATGATTCAATTCCTTGTTATTTTGCAGAACATGTCCTTGAAAAGAAGAAGGAGGAGTCATTAACTTTCCCATGGTCAACTTATGAGCCAAAAGCACAAAAAGGAAACTAATTTCATATTAATTTTCCAGAATAACCACATTTATATTATTTTCTTCAATGCATTAAACCTCTCATTTTCTTGCCTAATAATAAACAAACAAATGAGACCCCACAAAGCACAAACCCAATCATAATAAATGCTCTTCATTCACACAATCTCACACCCTCTTACAACTCTCTCTAATCCCACAATTCCCTATTTTCTTCATCTATATATGTTCACAATATTGCAACCTGAATCAATCAAACCCCTTTTTCCACCTTCAGAATTGATCATATCATGAGTTTTCATGACACACCAAACACAGGACTTGGTCTTGGTCTTGGTCTTGGCCTTGGTCTTGTTACCTTCCATGGTCAATCAGAGGATTGCATGAAGAGTGATGACAAAAGCCACAAGATCAGAAGGGTGGTGGAGAATCCATCAAAATGTAACAAGACATACCCTTCACTTACATTAGGACCCCCAGATGAAGATGATGATGATGATGAAGTGAAAAATGATCAACCAAGTTCAAAGACTGAGTCCTATGAATATTTTCGGCCCCAAGTTTCTTCTCCTAGCGTGGTTTCTTCATTCTCCAACTCCTCTAGCATCAAGAGGGAGCGAGATCAGGCCTTGGGAGAAGAATTTGAGGTAGAAGTAGAGAAAGTTCCAACAAGGGTAGGTGATGCTGATGAAGATGGTAACCCCAGAAAGAAACTTAGACTCACCAAAGAACAATCAGCAATCTTGGAAGAAAACTTCAGACAGCATTCTACTCTCAATCCGGTAATATAAAATTATTGTTATGCAGTCTTCATATATATGTTTAAATGTTAATTATATAGTGATAATGTAAAATAATTTCACTTGATCAATCAATAAAAATTACTAGCGATATATGGTGATATGACTTTTAAAGTAATTAATGGAAAAGATAAAACTGTTGTACATTATCAGTTCATATTTTTTTGGAATATATTATATAATATGATTGGTATCTGATCATAATTTAGTCTGTTTTTCTAATTCTTTTAGATCTTTATGTTTGCAAATGATTCTTCTGTGCACTAAACTTTTCCGAACATGATTTTTAATTCCCTTTGTCATTTTCCTCAGAAGCAAAAGCAAGAATTGGCAATGAAGCTGAATCTACGAACAAGACAAGTAGAGGTGTGGTTTCAGAACAGGAGAGCCAGGTAATTTCCTAGTACCCTACTTTAGTTTTCTTTGCCTTGTTTTTTCTGGAATTAGAAATAAGTGTTCATATAATTGAATCCCTTCAATAATATTTACCACTCCATATAAGTCCTTTTAACTGATTAAAAGAAAATTAAAAAAATATATTATTTAAAAAGTATTTATTACAAAAATGGATCAAGTTACACCAACAGTAATTTAAAAAAAAAATATTTATCTTCTATCTTTTATTGTTTTTTAATTTAAACACACTAATAAATAAATTTTCATAAAATAATTTCCACTAATTTATTATATATATTGTTTAAAAAAACTTGTAAAAAAGGTTAAATTATTCTTAGAATAAGAGTTTTCATTTTTACTTTTCATCCTCTTTTAATCTAATCACTAAGTATTTTTTATGAAAAGAAAAGAAAAGTTATTCTTAGAGTGACTTGATCTCTTTTTATATATATTATATAACGAGAAGGGATAAGTTTACATCTAAAATAATTTATGAAAATATTTCCTACTTTAATAATTGTTTACTCTAATGGTTAAAAATAATGAGTAACTCTAGGTAACTTAATCCCATGTATATAATGAAACCATACATCATTTAATACTTACCTGCTAAGTAGTAAAGTTTCTGAAATATTATTGAACTAATAATATTATTCATTAACATAAACTTAAGTGATATTATAATTAATTTAGTAGATAAAATGGAATAACAATCATTAATTAAAAGGATTGACAAGTTGATATTATAATTAAATTAGATTTTGTTATATATGCATTTAATTTTATCACAAATTTCATTGATGATATAGTATAATTATTGTTTACTCCCTAAAACGTAATTTGATGGATTGGTTGATGAACTTTGAGCCAATGATTTTATTTAGAACTGATATTTCAAGTTAATATATTCTTCTTCCTTTGTTTTTTTTCTTTTTTTTTTTATTTTTAACATAATTTCATGCACAGGACAAAGCTAAAACAAACTGAGTCAGATTGTGATCTATTGAAGAAGTGCTGTGACACTCTCACAGAAGAAAACAAGAGGCTGCAAAAGGAGCTTCAAGAACTAAAGTCAATGCAAGCAATGCCAGTGCCTCTTTACATGCAGATTCCAGCAGCCACACTTTCCCTATGCCCTTCTTGTGAGAGAATTTGTGGAACTAAAAGTGATGATGAGAATAGCAACAACAATAGTTCTACATTACTTTTTGGTTCAAAAACACATCATCATCACTTTTACAAAAGTAACTATCCATTCTCCCACTCTTCATCTGCAGCATGCTAGTTATATTCAAATCGAGGCTTGTTCTTCAGTGATGATATATAATTTGTAGTAATTACTACTATATAGTTTGATATTAATTAGAATGTAATTAAAGATATATAGGTGATTAATATTAGAGATCAATCCCCTCCACATGCTTCTTCTAATGTATGCACGTGGTTAATTATATATATACACTTCAAAAATAGCTAGAAAGATAAATTCATATAGGGATTTTTCTGATTTGTTGTAATTTAATTATATATTTATGGTCTGTGGTTACATTATATTTATGACGAACAATGAAGGCCTATCATATATATGGATCAATCATTATATTGAATGGTACGAACTATTTGCTTACGACCAGAGACTGTGGAATAATCTAACGTAGTGCAAGAATGACAACGTTAAACGCAAGTTGCTTTAAAGATTTTCCGTACAAGTTTGTTATACATTTCAAGAATTTTTTTCATTTCAATAAATAATTATAAGACTTTGATCTTATCTTTAATGTATTAATTTGTCTTTATTGCATTTAATATTTCTAAAAGGCCATAAGAATATAAATAAAAACTTTTTCATTTTTCCGTTTCAATATAAGTATTTAAAAATAAGAAATACAGTAAACGAAGTATTGTTTTATAAATAATTATTAGTAAACATAATAAATGAAGAAAAAGGTCAAATTAAATGAATATTTAGTTTTCATTCAACTATAGTCGTATATTACGAGTATGTAAATTAGTAAAGTACAGAACATACTTGTTTTGATATGGTTGCAAAATGGCAAGTTTGGCTTTGGATTTTACTGATAGATGGAAAAGGCACGTTTAAGGCCTAAACTATGTAGAAATGTAAGGTTGAAAGTAGCACACATAACCTTGCAAAGTAGCACACATAAACTGATAGCCCTGGTTTAGTTTGCCATACATACTCTGCTTCTTGGAATTAATATAGAAATAGTAAAGAATGAAGCATAACTGTACATACATGGCTATTAAATGCTGAGGTGATTAACTTAACTCACAATTACAAACATAACCCCTGAATTGGGTACATATATTGACACACTCTTCGGAACATTCATATATTAAAATTTTATATCGACTAAAAACACAATAAAATGATAATATAACATATATGTGAGTGAAATTTTCACTTTAAAAGTTATTTTGTGTACTTAAGTTAGATTTAAATTTTAATTTTTTAAAATAGTATAAGAGTTTATTTTAATTAAATTAGCTTTCACTAATTATCAGATTTCTTTTAATTTTACGATTAAGATATTTGGTTCTTGATGTGAAAGAGTCTGTTATAAAATCTACATCAATTACATATATGATTAAGTACTAATATATAGATTCCAAACTTCATCTTATCATATCAATTGAATTATACTTAAATTTTAATTTTTTTTAAATATACATTCATAATTAAATTAGCTTTTACTAATTATTATATATATTTTTTTAATTTTACAATTAAGATGTTTGATTCTTGAAGTGAAAGATTCGATTAAAGAATTACATCAATTAAAAATGTGATCAAATACTATATATAAGTTCCAAACTTCATTTTATTAAATCAATTGAATTATATTTAAATTTCACTTTTTTTTTAAATATACATTCATAATTTAATAATTCTAAGTTTATTTATTTGTAGTTAGGAAACTATGATAACAATAAATAGAGGAGGAATAAAAGAGATAAGGAGATAAACTTAAGTACGAGGCTACTAACAAGGTGTAGCAAGAATAAGTTTAGGTTGACTATTTTGGCAGCTTAGAAAACCAGAAGACTAATGTAGCAGTGGAAGCTGAAGTGATATGTAGGAACCTAAACAATTTTTAATCAATATCTTTTTTGTTGCAAAATTCTTTCCGCTCTATAATGGTTATCATAAGAATGAACTGTCATTTTGTAGCAAGGCCAAGCCATTACGAATCTTAAAAGTATTAAATTTTTTTAGGGTTTAGTACCTAAGATGGCTACATAATAGGTAAACAGGTTGCTAAACATTTGTAAATAAGTTGAGTTACGTTTATTATCTCATATATTTATATATTTCTTTTGATAAGAAAGAGCATGTATATGTATATCTATTGCGATTTAAAACTCTCAAAATGTTTATATATATATATATATAATACATTAGGTTTCACAAAAACATCTTAACAAAAAAATTATTATCTTTCAAAACATGATAATTTATTTCTAATTTATCTTTTCAACTAATACTATATTATGTGAACTTATATTATTTGTATTCATATTAAGTACAATTATAATATTTATAACACTCAATACTAGCATTTAAAAGATGAGATAACATCAATTCAATCAATAAATTATCAATAAATTATAAGAGCATGACATCACCTGATGTGAAAGCTTTTTTTATATTTTTTAAAATATAATTGACATAAAAAAGTTCGTTTAAATTTTAATTTTTCTACCATTATTTTTAAGTTAGTTTTCAGACTAACTATGATTCTTTTTACATTAATATTAAAAGATATACTACATATAACCTATTCATTATTATCTTGAAATAGTATACTAAACACTTAAAGATCAACATATCACTTGAGCAAGACATCCTTGCTTGAGTGACCTTCTACCAAAAAAAGAATCAATGTTTAATATCTCTAGCTCAAGTTAACCTAACACTTGATTGGTTGATATTGTCTAAAAGACATTTCAGTACTTGAGTGATATTTCTTTAGATGTGAGAGAATCAACATCGAGTCTTTCTCATTCAAACACTTAAATTAGAGCTTGAATTATAAACGAACATTTGACCACCAAGACTATGAGAGAAGAGAGAGTTAATTTTGTCTCTTCCGCGCTCAAACTATCAATCATGCATGAATCAAGAACCTTATAATTTGAGCAATCAAATAGATGTTTGAATGATAGTACTTTATCCTAAGATTAACCACTTGCAGATAGCTTGAATGACATCCTCGTTACTTGAAGGATAAAATTTGACATAAAAAATAATTTTATTCTCCATTAAACTTAGATAAAGTTCATCATATTGTCCAAACAAAATATCTTTTTCAATAAAACTCAAAATATCTCAGTCCCAATTCAATTGAATTAAAATACTCATTCATTTGATAATAGAATTGCAAAAAATGTATATGATAAAAGGTTATATAAACTCTATCTACTTCACAATACTAATGTATGTATAATTTCATATCAACAATACAATCACTTATCACTATAACTTGGGATGCAATTTATGATGATGTTCAATTTAAATTGTCACGAAATTTAAGATAAAATTGTAAAATTGTGATAAATGTTTATTAGTAAATAATTGTGAAGAATTTTACGACAAAATTATATCATCACAAACAACCGATCACAAAAATTGTCATGAAACGAATTTGAAGTATTTTAGTGTCACAAACATAAAATAATTATGCTTTGTCACTAACATGATTCATCAGGAAAGATGTCATGTATTGTATAAAAGTAGTATATAACAACTTTTTGTGTCAATTTTCATGACCATTGCAAAATTCATCACAAGAAGAATAGGTTGTTTAAGTGAGTAACTTTTCCTTCAATAGAGAGAAAAGGTCGAGTGATTAAAGTGTCTTGTATTCACTTAGAGCGAGAATGTAGTCGCTTTGAAATAATTGATATATATTTTTAAATGTGTTATATAATATTTCAAAGTTATGATTAAAAAAAGAGATATTTCTAAATATATGTACAAAATATTTGAAAAACTTTAACAAATAAACTAAAAAATAAACAAAAATAAATACTAATTGTTTTGCTTAGTGTCATCCATTGCATTAACATTATTGTTAAGACTTATACACGAGTATCCTTTAATGGCTAGAGAATTATTGTAAGTTAGATTGTAATTATACCAATAAAGGTTTAATTTACTAATGAAATTCACTTTTATTTTCTCAAGATGATTATGAAAATGTTATTGTTAATAGAGACTCATCCCATGACACATTAGAGGAAGGTTCTGTGGTTCGTCCATGACTTGGCCAACATAACCTCTACTTAGACATAATTGATGCAGCTCACAAGTTTTTCCTTAACAATTGTTTCACTAAGAAAGGAGCAGGTGACTTTGATTATGATACTAGTTGTCGGATTAAACACTTATCATTATAATAAAAGTTATAGTTAAGGAATAATGTTTTCTACCTAAAAGCTTAGCAATTGAAGTGTCATAATTGAATTGGATAATGAGTAATACATTAAATTTTATGATATGTAATATTAATAAATACAAAACAATGTTTATGAATGTTTTTTTATGAACAATAAAAAATTATAATTACTGGAAACACAAATAGGGATGTTTTAACCCATGTACAAACATGAACCAGAACATACTTGAACCCGATCAAGTTTTGAAAACATTAAAAATTGTGCAAGTCTTTGCCTAAAAGAGTAAATCCTACAGGATAAAGTCCAAGTGAACAGGCAAGAGATTATGCAGCAAACTAAGATACTTTGAACAGAAATATAAAAACTTTCTGGAGGTTCTCAACACTCTCTCTTTGTTACCTCTATATCATAATCCTGAGAATTAGTAGAAAAGTTGGGCAGTGAGTGATACAAATATTCATATACAAATTTGCTTTGAAGGAGTTTAGCTTATAAGTCGGATAGTAGGTAAGTCAACTTCCAAGGAAAGAAGTCTAGTCGCACCAATGTTCATGTATGATATGTTAATCCATCTGGGCTTATAGTCCACCCAACTACATCACCACTCTTCATCTAACCCTATTATTAGATCGTGTTCCTCATTATGCGAGATTTTGTTCCATATCCTTTTGTCTTATACTTTACCCAAATTGTTATATTGTCTTTTATCACTTGTAAGTCTAACCAAGAACCAATCTAGGTTGCGTAGTCTGATAGACATGGTTAGCAGTACTGAAATATGTAATACAATAAGCATCTATCCCTAAATAGATTGTATTCATTACCAAAACCTTACCAAATGCAAAAAGATCTCGGAGATCTCAGACAATGTATAATGGACAGAATATACTGTAGTAGTAACATACTTCTCTACTATCACAATGATATACTAAGGAATTTCTTTATCAAGTACACTGTTTAATGCATTAAGGCACGAGTCTGAGTATGTAAATGAGACATTTTTGCACTTTCTATTGATCCTGGTCCAAGTTTTGATTCGAACAAAATTAAAAATCTCCTCTATATCAAACATGTTCCAAAGGAGTACATCAGATCTGAAAGTTCAAATGGTTCACACACATGCCACCCATAGACAGCTCCACACTAGGTTGAACATTTTGCTAAACCCAATTAGATAGAAGCCTAAAAAATACTGATTTGTAGAGCAATGATGTACCAACACCACAATTATCCATTTGTCTAACCTCTTCTAAATTACTTGTATTCTCACATGTGAAGAACAAATGACTAACCAATTATGTCATGTAATATATATATATATATATCAGTTAGATGTATTCTTCTTTTGTTTGGTTGAAGGAGTGGATTTGAGAGAAATGATTTGAAGGAATTTGAGTGGATTGTGTGTGGATGATAAGATTGTTTGGATTAATGGATATATGGTAAGATTTGAAGGGATTTGAAAGGAATGTTGGTGAAAGTTTGGGAATGATTTGATAGATGTTATAGATTTTTTTTTATTTTATTAATTGATATATTTGTGAAATTAATAATTGACTCTTATGGAAAAGGGTATTTCGTAATTTCCAACTCACTTACAATGACTCTTTTGTAATTTCTCATTCTATCCCTTCAAATCTCTTCACATGAGGAATGATCCCATCCTGCAAATCCTCTCAAATTAATGCAACCAAACAGACTTCATCCACAAAAATCCATCTTCTTGAACAATGCATCTACACAAATTAGTTCAAACAAACACAGGATTAATTCTATCTTATTTATCAGAATTTTCCAAACATAAAATTAAGTTGTTGACAAAGCTTTTATTTATTTTTCAAAATTGATAAAAAAAACCTCATCATACACTCTCCTAATCCCATCCCTAACCGTATCATAAGTTGATCTAAATATATAATCTTTACTTTCAGCTCCTCTTCATCTCTACACATGTAGAATAGTATGATTTATATTTTTATTCAAAGTTTGGTGGAGAGATCCTTCAACAGTATACATATTTATTACAAGTGAACGGGTTAATAAACATGAAACATACGTATCTACATAGATTTATCACTCTCTTGTTATAGTAAAAATAGTATTATTTTTAGCAGTTGTTTTTTGCGCATAGAAAAAAAAGCACATTCAAAAACATGAAAATTAAACTTAATCCATAACTATAAAACAATTTGTCTTTAAGTTTATTGTAATGCTCAAATTTTGGAAAAATAATAACGTATTTCTTAAAAGCTATAAGAAGGACGTAGTGAAAATACATTATCATTTCTTTAAGATAAGTTACACTAAGCACATTTATTATAAACTAGTGAAAAGTTCAATAAATAAATGAACTATATCACTAAATAAAAGAGATCAATTTACGTAAGTTGTAACCTAGAGTGCGTGTTGGACGAATGAAAAAGTGAAGCAGTGGAAAGTTCTCGAATTTATTATTCAATCTGTTTACAGTTGCCATGTGTAGGATATCCATTAAAGCAATCTACAAAGTTCTAATGCACATATGAAGTTTTATTTGGTACTCTTCAACAAAGTGATTTATTTAAAAACTATATTATTTTACGCATTTGTGATTTAAGTGCTTAGAGACCAAATCAAATGATCAGTAAACTTCAATTTGGTAGTTGAGATACATACCTTACAATTATTTACTAAAAACAAAAATGAAGTGCATTTTCCTCTTTAAAATTGAAGCAAAACATGCTACCTTTCATCATCAAACTTGTCCAAACACAGGATAATATAGTTTAACTCAGTCCCGAGACATGACCTCGTCGAACAACACAAATTAATGGAATATTAGGATGTTTGGAAGAGTATATTTGTAAATATGTTTTTTTTATGTGAACATTTTCTTTGAGATAGATATATTCCTGAATACGATTACTCTGATTTAATGAAGTGGTGACAGAACAAAAAAAAATCACAAATAGATTTATCTTACAATATTGGATTAAAGGTTTTCAGTAATACTTGAGCTTATGGAATAATTTATAGTTGCTATAATTTTTTATTATAATATATATTTGTGAGTAATAACTTTTATCTCAAAATATGTTTATAAGACTGAGTTAAATTTAAATTAAACAATCAAATTTGTTTTTAATAGGACAATATTGAAAAAAAAAATTGCAACTTAGCATGATGAGGTCATCATAATGAGTAATATTAAAGAAGAAGTAGTAGAATTCAAATGTTAAGACTTTTGTGATGGATATGATTGGCTTGACGGTGGTGATGCCTCCTCCATTAAATATTTAGTGATGTTGTGGGTGCTTATACATATGGTGTGGTCCCATGTATTCTTCCTTGTCTTAACACATAATTGTTGGATTAGACTTGTATAATTCGTAACATTTTTTAAGGTGATATGAAGATCCTGCACTTTCGTTATCGAGTTTTTAGTTATTTGTCTCATGTTTGAGGTGGCTTTAGTAATAGTATGTTAGGTTTCTCATGTTTGGCCACAGAGAAGGAGGGAGTGAGAAAGAAAGAAAAGTTTCTCAAATTCGTTTGTAATTATTGGTTGGTCTTTTGTGAGAAACAACGAGGGAAGAGGTGTATTCTGGTATTGTGTTTCTCTTTTCTATACTAAAATTGGTTTCATTTGTGTATAAACGAGGTTTCATCATTTATCTAGTAGTCTGTATTTCTTTTCAACTTCCACACTTAGAATTAAATTAATTTTTTTAGTTAAAAGTAATAAACTTATTAAAAAATATTTTAACCATTTTTTATAAATTTATTTACGTGAAGATGAATTTGGATTAGTAAGAATGAAATAATTAATTTCGTATTAGTTTGATATCGAGGCTAATCTTGTTTTTAATTAATTCCTATATCGGATTTTTAAGATGTGTTTAATGGTATTTCCAAAATCGTTGTGTATTTTTTTTTTTTTTGCCTTTTATGATAAAGATGATCTATAATACGTTTTCTATTAAAGTTGCTTTTTATTTGGTAATGGCCTTCACTGGAAATATCGGAGAACAATTTTTTTTATTGTAGGGTTTGTTTAGTAGTGTCCCGGGTTTAAGAAGAAATACATGCCATTAAAACTCTTTTTTATTCAATTTTGTGAGTCTTATTCGACTCTTTAGCTCGAGAGTAAGGATTTTTATCCTCATAAATTTAGTTGAAATAAAATATGTTTAAGATTTGCAATCTTTAATCAACATATATATCACTAAATCTAATGATAAATCTCTATTTTCTAATGTCTTTTAGTGGATGAGTGAGAATGTAAGCTGCTATCTACAAAAAAATTGACAACTAATATGCTAAGATAGGTTAAAAGATTTGTCATAATTTGAATAAATACTAATAAAATATAATGAGAACTTGTTCACGTTTTCTTTCTCTCTATTTCGTCCATTTTATAGTTTTAAGTAGAACACCGTTTTTATTTTCTCAAAATATAATAAAAAAGTGCAGCAAAATGGCGTGCCAAACAGCAATTAATGATGAGCACCATGTTCATGCTCAATATGCACCATTGCAATATCCTTGTTCCAAAAGGAAGAGACTCTTTTAATTTTAGTGTCTTTGGGTCCCCTGAATGGTGATTAATATTACGTGGAGTTAGGTGAGCCTGTACTATGCATTTGTAACCTTCTGTGTTTGATTATGGACCAAAATATGCCAGAACAATGCTTGTCATTACAACAATATACAATATTGGCAAACATTATCTTTATTCATTCAAGACCTAATGAGTTTTGTCTCTTTAATAGCATATTATATTCAAGTTTTATTAATGGAAGAACATGATTGAGAAGAGAGACTTTTAAAAAAATAGTCACATTTTTTCAAAGATTACTCATCAATAAAATTAATCAATATTTTATACTAAGAAGTTCTAAAAAAAATAAAAAACATTTTTCACTAATGGAAAATATTGAAAGGAAGTAGATAATTTAAAAATAAGAAAAATATTTTCGCATTTTTTCCTTCTTCACCCTCTTATCTTACCTTCATCTTTAAAATATAATTAGAATTTGGAATATATATATATATAAACCAAAATAACCCACAGGGATTACTTTGGTAATGTGGAAATGTACTTTAATGATTAAATAAAGGTAATGTTTCTTCATTTTAATAGTGTTTGGAAATTTAATAGCTCTAGTGATCTCTATATATATATTTAATCAAATATAAAAATAAATTAAATAAATTCATTGAAATATTTTACGAATATTTTAAATATTATAATTATATATGCATTTTAATTTAATGAATAACCGTATAATATTTATATTTCAATCAGTTTTCATTTTAGCTCTGAGATAAATTTTAATTACAAATATTAAAAAAATGACGGAAAGTATTTTTATGTGCTCAATTTTTGGGATAAAATATTCTTGAGAAGGGGGAGATCAGGTTGATTTAAAACTCAATATATGTTTGATTGAAAACTATTTGAAGGTATTTCCCCACAGATAAATTTAGTTTCTAAAATGTTATTTGTGTTTTCAAAACTATTAAAGTATTAAAATTGTATAATAACTTATTTTATGAAGATGAACAAAATTTTAAAATTATGATTAAAAACTAACATTTTAAAATTTAAATTGAACTGTAAAAATAAAAATAATATTGAAAACTCAGGCACATGATAAAAAATTCGCTTGTGATTTACAAAAAAAGAGAAGTTCTTTATATAATTAATTATAAAAATGAAATAATCTTTTCACAAAATTCAGGCACATAATCATTCTTAAATGGATGTGTTTTAATTAGAATTCTTACCAAATATTGTATTTTTATTGCATTCATTGACCTATATTAAGTAGTGGATGAGATCGTTTTACTTAGTACCCCACTATAAACTAACATCATCAGCCACCATAGTGGATCATATAAAGTTTTACTTTATTAGACATTACAAATTGTAATTATAATATTGAAAACCCTTTATGGCACATGTATATATAGAGAGAGAAGTGTAAGTGAGTGGCCAGGGTTAATTGTAATATTTGTGGACACAATACTACCTAAAAAAATCATATATAAAAAAATATTTTCAAAATGTAAATGTATTTGTGTCTGTTACTTTAAACAAATAATTCAATAAATATTCAGAAATTTATTACTTTTTATCATTTAATTTATTTCTATGCTATATTTTATTGTCTTTAAAATGTCATTATTTTATATTAAAACTAGTATATTTTTGTAAAACAATCAAATTATATAATTTTATTAATACTAATTTTTAAATATATTCTGTATTGCTTTGAGTTTCGGTTTGTTTTTCTCTTTGTTAAAAAATTAAACACGTGTCAAATGTCCATTACATATTGATTTATTATAGTTAATTGAAATTTCATTTAACATAAACTTACAAATTAATATTAGGTAAAAAAAGACTAACAACCATGAGAATAATACTTTTTAATGGTATATCATATTTTAAATTGATGTAAAAAATAAATAAAACAAGACAGTGATCAATTTCAATCCATTAAAAGAATAATATATAAAAAAGATCTTATAGTACTACCTTTTTCTTTTTCAAATTTTGTATCCTAGCTACTTCTGGTTTAGACCATTGTACCTCCTTGTAGCAGGTGATATAGAGGAGGTGATGGTAGCTATTTATGCAATAACATAGAAAATGATTTTTTTTCTTATTTTCAATATTAATTCTATATTTATTTATTAAATCAACAATATTTTAAAATTTTAATTATATTTTAAAATTTTTTATAAATTTGAACACTTTTAATTAAGTTCTTATTAAAAAAAATTATAATTTTCTATTTAGTTTGTTATTTGATATTGTAAGTGATTATTATCTTGTATTATTATTAATATTATTTATGTGTCTTTGCATAAAAAAATATAATTTTAAGTATTTAATAGATATGAATATTTTTAATTAAGTGTCTATTAAAATTTTGTTTCAAATTTTTTATATTTTTTAATTGAGTCTTTATTATTAACTAAGATGACGTGATTATTATTTGATTTTGTAGTCTCAAATACAATATAATAAACTTAGACAATAAAAAAAACAAAGTTATAAGACTTTAATTACATTTAGTAAATGATATTATTTTTTATGTTTTATTTTTGTTTTACTATTTTAAAATGAAAAGAGATAATCTTTTATAAAAATGATGAGGATTGTAGTGTTTTATTTATATTATTGTTAAAGATTGTAGTATTGTATTTGAGATGCAAAATCAAACTCTTAGGTCATTTATTTATGAAAAAATCAAACAACAAATACTTAATTGAAAAATAATAAAATAAATTTTTTTACATACTTTATAAAATAAAAATGTTAACAAATATTTAATTAAAAATATTTAAATTTATTATTTGATAGGTAAAATATTGAATAACATTTATATTTTACATATTGTTCAATAACTACCGAAGTCCAGATTAATATTCTTGTAACACGATTAAAGTTTTAAATGCAAATTTATTTTGTGTAATTATTTCAAACGATAGATAAATCTCTCTGTTAAATAAAATAGTTCGTCAGCATTTCAAACTCAGAATAGCCAAGACATTAAAAGATACCAGATTACGTGTGGTTTTCAAAACATAAAACACTGTTTCATGAACATTTGAGGAACATGTTATCATTGAACGTGAATTCGTAACTGAATAGTCTTATAAATTTTAGAACACATGCATACCTCTGATAAGTGAGTGAAGTTGATATAAAGGATTTAGATTATGAACAATTCTGATATAATTAATTCACATCTTTTAAATATTCTCAATAAGTTTATGATAATTGTTGTGATTATCTAGTTTTTGATGTGTACCAATTGTCTATATTCGTCGGCGGAACAAGACCAATCATTCGATCTGCCACTGATAATGATAATTAATAAACCAAAATTTGTTGCGTGTTCCTTCTATTGGATCGCATGCAGCAACCAAGTTTATCTTTTCACAGAATACAAATAATTTTATTTGCATTCTATGCTTCGTGACAAGAATTAGGTAACTTTTCCACGTAATCTTGTGCAAATCTGTCGGACAATTTCCATCGCATGTTTATTAATTAATAAATCAAGTCCAAAGCTACTTTAAACTCAGCATGAAAGTCACAAAAATTATGGAGAATATCTGTTTTCTTTTCACATTTATGGTAGTTTAGTCCAAACATAATTAGGTGCTAATGACAAATCAAATTATAGTTTATTATTTTATTAATAATTAAAGATAAATAAACACTTTTGGTAGTTATTTCTTTGGATAAAAATACTGATTTCAAAAGCCAAAATAAATTTACTCTTATCATTTTTTTCGCTTATCTCGTAAATTTTAATTCTATGTATGTTCATAAGCTGATTCGGCCACATCAACAAAACCATACGTCTACACAACCATTGAAAGGTAGGTTAAGTTAGGGTAGTGAATGTGGTACACACTTATTTAGTTCAATATTTTATTACTTAATTATTAGTATGTTACGAATTTTATTTCTAAGTGTGCGTGTATATATATATATATTACTATCGAACTTTTTTAATTTTTACATTTTTTGTTCTTTTAAATTTTCAATGCAGAGACGACACGGCACAAAAATTTGTAAAATAAAAGTCAAAAGATAATGTTTTTGAAGAAATTGGTGAAGAAATATGCTATTAATAAACCAGATACGTGTTTGAAAACCATTTATGTCCTAAGTTTCTTAAAAAAAAAAAAGAGAGAGAGAATGATGCTGAAGGAGTGAAAGTTAATCAATTGGCTACAAATAAACTTGATTTTAGTTGAATCTTTATGTACCAAAAGCATTGTCACGTAGCTGAGGAACAGAAGGGGTGTGTATAGTATGTAGGGAGTGTGCGAGTACAAAGGAGATAGGAGTATTTTGAAAAAGAGGGAAATTAAGGGTAGTCATATAATTTTAAATGAAACAAACAAAAGTGGCATATATAGCAAAACCGAAGACTGTAAATAGCATGATTATAGAAATAAAACTTTCAAAGAAGCAAATTGGGCAAAGGCCAGGAAAACTATCAAACTACACAAAGAATATTACTTCCTGCACCCCTCAAAATTGAACCTGCAACCCACAATTGGATAAAATGACTAAATTACCCTGTCTGTTTATCCCTCATTGCACTCACCACTGCTACTGCTGTTTCACCATCACTGCTGCGGAAGAAGAGAAGGAGAAAGCTACATTTAGAAGAACAAAAAAAATCTCATTCTCCAAAACTCTTTCAAAAACACATGAAATGTATTTTAGAAAGCTTATTATTGAAAATTCATTTCGAAAAGCACATTTAGGAGGGTATTATTTACATTCGGAAAAGTTTCTTTCAATAATCCTATTTCATAACATGTTTCATATGGACAAATTCTTCCTCCACCCCCATACCCTCTTCCTGCACTCCCATATAATTTTTTTATTCTATAGCTGCCCTTCATAAAATTACATAAATACCCCTATCTTAATAAAACCTCTCCCCTTCCCAACCGGATGACCAGGCCATCCGATTTACATTTTTTGAAAATGAAAACCGGATGCACCCTCCATTCACAATTTCAAAAAACTGTAAACCGGATGGGAGGTGCATCCGGTTCTCATTTTCAAAATACAAATTAGACGACATCATCCAGTTCTCAACCCAGCAGATCGAAAAATCCTCAAATTTGCCATCGACAGCCTCCCAAATCCCAAATCAACTACTCTAATCATCAATATCACCTACTAATTGCTAATAAACATCGTCCAAAGCTCTCCCCGCTGTGCTAGTGAGCCAAATACTTCCTTCAGCCGTTTCGTTAGCTA
>Ga0099824_1005892_pt1 | contig 17085 bp, 9 predicted proteins | sample SiratrowhiteBW_FD_76837 | JGI IMG/M metagenome (GOLD analysis project Ga0099824, IMG submission 76837) | Root nodule microbial communities of legume samples collected from California, USA - Siratro white BW | ecosystem: Host-associated > Plants > Roots > Nodule | place: USA: California... | reverse complement strand
ATCGGTGTTTGATTCTTTTATGCAAAGTTGTAAGGAAGCTGGGAATATTGAAGCTTTGTATAGAGATGGATTACGACAACTGTATGGTTATAAAGGAAATATAGAAAAAGGCATCGAAGATTTGAAGATGGCTGCTGAAAAGGGTCACCTTGAAGCAAGATATGTATATGGTTTGATTTTATTATGTTCTTACGATGATGATTTGAGAAAACAAGGAGTTCAGTGTATGCAACTTTTGAGAAACGCCAAATATGTCGTAAATTGCAGAAATAAGGTAAAGGCATTATCTATGAGGGTATGGAAAAGACCTAATGGAACACTAGTGCGCAATCCAACCCCTTTATGTTGCAAGAAGCCATGCAAAGGTTGGAGTCTAAAGAAAGGTACTTGGGAACCGATAGACAATGAAGATGATGATGATAGTATTCAAAATTCATGTGAAAATTGTAGGTGGGATGTTGAACTTGATTTTTTCTATGATGTTTTATTTTTTTAATCTTCAAATAATGGAATTTTTTAGTTTTTGAGTTTAAGTTTGTTTTACATTTTATGTATTATTTTTTAAATATAAACTTTGAATGAAAATGTGAAAAATTGACTTTTCTCAATGATATCAAATTAGTGTTATTAAGTCATTTTATGATGAATTAATTGTTACAAACATGTTTCTCAACAAATACAAATAACGAGGTAAGATGTTAAATAGTAGTGGTGCTGGTAGATGTTTTGCTTTGATGGTTGGAAACAATGTTTTTAAAGAAAAGAGAAAGAAAAGAAAAAAGTGATGAAAGGATGATTTTTCGTTTTTCACGTTTAAATCTGATCAATCTCTAAATTTATCATTTTTTTTTTGGTCAAATTTCATTCCGGTATTTTTCTCATTCAATCGAAGATAATGTAAAAATAAAAGATGATTAGTAAACAATATATATAATAAGGAGAAAATATTTTTTAATTTAATTATTTTTCTTGAATTAAATAATTAATATATAAATTTAATTATTTTTACGTGAAGGTTATTAATTTTCACCAACTAAAATTTGCCATTTTTATTTCTTACTAGTTAATAACAAGTAAAAGATATATCTCCTTTCAAAAGATGCTGTTCATCCATTTTCTTAAATAAATTTGAAACAGTAACTTTTCAGTAATATTTTTCTTCTCTATTTCCTACAAAAGCATAATATTTATTTTCAAAATATTATACACCTACTTATGTACCATTGTTAGAAAAGAAAAGAAAAAAAAAAAGCATTTGGTTTCACTATAATTTGAGGTTGAATTGGAAAAATATGTTTCGTGGTTACTCTTTTTGAAAAGTAACATTTAAGGGTACTTGATAGAATTTGAATTTTTAGTTTCTCAGGAAAAATCTGAAATAGGGAAATGAAGCAATATTTTTAAGGAATGAAATTTCTACAAAACAAATTTATTAATGTGGTGAAAAACTGACTCTTTTAAATTAAAACATTTTTTCTTAATATAAATTAAAATAAGTTTTTTATATTTTATGTATTATTCTTTATAAAATAAACTTCGAATGAAAATGTGAAAATTTAACTTTTTTAAATAATACTAAATTGATGTTGTTAAATAATTTTATGATAAATGCAAATAACTTGGAGGTCACATATTGAATAGTACAGACGCAGGTAGATATTTTGCTTTGATGATTGAAACCAATGTTTCTAAAGAAAAATAAAAAAATAGTGATAAAAGGATGATTTTTTGTTTTTCACTTTTTAAACTTTGATTAATCTCTTATTTTTTTTTTCAAATTTCATTTCGTTATTTTCCTCGTTCAATCGAATGTACGGTAAAACTAAAAACTAAAAGATGATGACTGATTATATAATAAGGATAAAATATTTTTTAATTTTATTATTTTCTTGAATTAAATAATTAATATATAAAGTTAATTATCTTTCGTGAAGGTTATTGATTTTCACCAATTAAAATTTGCAATTTTTATTCGTTACTTGTTAATTGTATTGTATTATTTAAAATTAATATCAAGATTAATTAAATGGTGATACTTTTATTTTTTTAATTATAAAAATAATTAAAAAAAGAACATCATAGTTTTATTTTATTGTGAATCATATATCATATTTATTTATAATAATTATAGAAAAGTCTTCTCCGTCGTATTAAAATATTACATATATATATATATATATATACATATATATATATATATATATATATATTTACACTTATTTTTTTATAATACATTAGTTATCTGCTTGCTAAAAGGATGAAAAATATAAATAATTAAAATCATAGTGTCATATAACATAATCTCCTTTAAAAAGGCACTCTTCATCCATTTATTAAATAAATTTGAAACAGTAATTTTTTCTTTCCTTTCTTACAAAAGCATAATATTTCTTTCCAAAATATTATACACCTACTTATGTATTATTATTAAAAAAGAAAAAAATATTTGGTTTCATGATAATTTGAGGTTGAATTTGGAAAATATGTAAATGAAGCAAGATTTTTAAGAAATTTATTCAAATTCACTTAAATTCATGTAAACAAAATATTAGAGGACAAAGAGATTGTAGATGTCCAGCCTATCCGCAAGAATACAATAGTAAAATATATTTTCTTCAAAGTATTTTTATCATTAAAAAATTTAGGTGTGAAATTAACAAATTACGGGTTCTTCCTGCACTTTCGTACTCTCTTCCTGTATCTCTATAGGAAAACTAAAAATATCATTTCATTATCTTTTTTACTTTCTCAGCTGCACCCTTCTTTATTTTCTTATATTCTTGATTATATAATTCTGAATACAATATTTTTAAAAAATTCATAATATAAAAAGAATTATATATCAAGTTACGCAATCTAAATTATATAATCAGAATACAAATTTTGGAAAGGTATTTTTCGTATTTTTTATTTATTATGGAGGTGCAGGAAGACGCCGTCGAAATTGCCGAGATCAAGAAGCCCCAAGTTAGGATGGTGCACCTCCATACTTTCTTCCTACGCCTCCATAGATTTTAAATTTTCTAAAATGGCCAATTGAAAAAGACTAGGAGACTCTTCCTTCACTGTGGGTGGCGCATCGGAGTGAAATGAGGACACGGAGGTGCAGGGTTACATAAGGGTAATTAGGACTTTTCTCACTTTATTTAAGGTTAATTTTGTAATTCTGGGAAGGTACAGGAAGAAGGCATGGAGGTGTAGGAAGAAGCCGTCCCAAGTTAGGCATACCCATCCTCTCATAGGCCCCGTGTAATGGACCGAAAAGAAGCAACGGCCCATACAAATACCTAAGAAAATGTTCTGAGATTCCAAACATCTGTTTCTCCGTCGTGGTTGCACTACTCACTCTGAGACCAAAACGGCGCCATGCCTACCGTCAGCGTGGGGCGGGATCGCCTGTTTGCGGCTCTAGGAAGAACTTACAGTGAGCTTCCATTTCTCAATCGCTCTGTTAACATATTTATCAATTTTCATTTCGACCTCACTGAATCGACCATTTTGTTGTTACTCTTTTTTTTTTTTTTTCTTCAGCGCAAGAGGAATTCGAAGACCTGTGCTTCAGTTTCGGGATCGAGCTCGACGACGTCGTAAGCACTTCACCGTCATTGTTATCGTCTAAACGTGGAGCTTCAATCACTGCATTATTTAAATTAGTAATAACAGTAATTATTATCAGCGTCTTCTGATGAATTCAGTGTGATTATATCAGACGACGGAGAAGGCAATTGTGAGGAAAGAGAAGCATTTGGATGAAGAAGAAGCTGATGAGGACGAAGAAGTTATCTACAAGATCGAAGTTCCCGCCAATAGGTACCATTCTGATGTCTTTGATTTATTTTATTTTATTTTTTATTTTTTTTTTGCTGCATGTGGGATTTAAGGAAATGTTTAATTCTGTTAACACTTATGTTTTCAATCCTTTTGTTTTGCTTTGTTGGTTCTTTGACTCGTATGGTTTTATTTACTGTGCGTTCAGTGTAGGTAATTTAATAAATTTATCGATTTTTCTTGATAATCTTGTTCTTGTATTCGGGATTCACACACTATTACATTGTAAAACGGATTTTTATACTTTATTGGGAAATTGACAAGGAAATTCAAGAATGTCTATTTTCAATAGGAATTAATGCTAACCGGATTGTATGTTGTGTACAAAAGGTTACACAAGTCAGAATGAGTGATGTGGTTCACCATTGTCTCATTGCAATTCTCAAATCACTGAATTTTATATGTCCTAAGCGCATAACTATTCAAAGCATGGTTTTACAGCTTGTCACCTTTCATAGTCTGTTATGTCAGAAATATTTCTCTAGTGCAAAAATGGTTCTAATTTCTTTTCTTGTTGCATAGATATGACCTCCTGTGCCTTGAGGGGCTTGCTCAAGCCCTCCGAGTTTTCTGTGAGATCCAGGAGATCCCCACATATAGATTGTCTGACATTAGTAAGGATGCAATGCTGAAAATGCATGTGAAGCCAGAGGTAGTCATGTCATAGCTTGTTCTTTTGTTAGTATTGGCCTTTGCTAAATTGAAAATGACATGTTTCTTTTCTTTTGAATCATCGAAGACTTCTGTTATTCGTCCGTTTGTTGTATGTGCTGTATTAAGAGGTGTAACTTTTGATAAAGCAAGATACAACAGCTTTATCGATCTCCAAGACAAGCTTCACCAAAACATATGTCGGTAATGTGATTTGATTTCTTTTTTATTCATTTTGAGCTGAATACTATTTGTCTCTGAATTCTAACTAGAATAGGCTTTCAACTTTGAATGCAATCCAAGTAATGTGTTTCTTGTTGCCAAGTTTGTGATTAACTACTTCCATAGATTTTAGGATATAAAAAAGGTCTGTTATCAGACGAGTTTAGTTAATGATATTGTAAATTTTATTTTTGAATCTTGTACTTTTGCTATGTTCATAGAAAAATAGGAAAATCCCTTGTGCCGCTAGGTATTGCTTTACTTTTACTTCCACGCTATGTAGTTCTTTCTGAATTATGATTCTTTTTCCTCCATTAACTTATCTTTATGTTGCTTTTGGTCATTCTAGTCACGAAATACTTAAATTTTCTGAATGAATTTTCAGTCAAGTAATTTCACTCTTTTCTATTTTTTCAGGCGAAGAACACTTGTTGCCATCGGAACCCATGATCTGGACAAATTGGAGGGTCCTTTCACATACGAGGTTAATTTCTTTTATCAAATTGCAGATGATGAAAATTATAATAATGTGAACTTTGGATAGATAGATAACACACAAAATTAGGATCGAGATGGACATCTGGGTACTAATTTTATAGAAGCATGAAACCTAGATCCTAGTGCTCACTGGAAGAGGAAGTTGCTGCCTGGCCACTTTGATTGATTACATCACTGTCATGTTATTGTGCACTGACTCAGAACTTATTGCTATCAAAGAAAGCACAGTGAATCTTGATGTGTTTTACTGCTGTTTATGATCCAAACTGTATCTGAATTTTTTCTAAAACCAATTAACAAGGGAGACCTTAATAGTTAATGACCATTTTCTTGTGTAATTTAATTACATCATCAGTAACGGTGACTTTGCTCATATGTAATTTCCAGGCTTTGCCACCTTCGAGTATAACTTTTACGCCACTAAAGCAGGTAACATTTATTACACTACAGATAACATCATACGCTGGACTTCAATTTTTTTATGTGAATTGACGAACTGATCTTTTGTCTTCTTTTTCCCTTTTACTTTTGGCATGATAGGAAAGGAACTTCAGGGCTGATGAGTTAATGGAGTTCTACAAAGTGAGTTTATGTGTTATTTTCCTTGTTGTATATGTAAACATTTATTAGGAATCTAGTAGGAGAAGGCTTACAAGTTATTACATGTCTAAATACATGTTGGTTTGTTTGACAGTCAGATTTGAAACTGAAGAAATTCTTGCATATAATAGAGGATTCCCCTGTGTTCCCTGTATTATATGACAGTAAGAGGTATTATATTTTCATAGTATACTTATATTTAAATTTTCAAAGATCTGAAATCTTGGCTCTCATCTGTGTTGGGCTACGAAAAAGAGCCATCCAAGATGCTATTTTCATTTATCCTGGTATTTAAATATCGGTAAAATTACTCATTTGCTGCCTATACTTTAACGAACTTTACCTTTTAAATATAGGGACTAAAATGAGTAAATAAAAATTTGAAATTTTTTATCTCTCATTTACATTGCATTATGCTGTTAGTTTTGTAGGAGCTCTATAGGTTGTATATATCTTGCTCAGAGTATTTTGGGTAGTTTTTAAAATTTAAACTTAACAATTATAATTAAAATAAATAAAATCATATATACATATTATATTTCTGGTTCACATCACATTTTGATGGGGATGGCAAACCAGTGAGGCTCCCAACATGTAAGCAGTTTGGAGAGTGTAGATGTATATAGATTACCCCCAAATAGCTGTTTCAAGGGGTGGTAGGCAAACTATACTGTTTTGCCAACTGCCAATGCTCACCCTCAATCTGAGGATAAAGTCGCCTAGAAGTTAAAAATTTGTGGGAAAGAGTTCAGTTAGAGAATGTTAAGGATAGCTATAAAAATTATGGCATGATATGAAAAAAAAAAAAAACTAATTTTTTATTTGCTTGACTTGACAGCTGTCTCAGTTATATTTAGATATCTTATTATTGATTTAAATTCTGGTTTATAAAAATTAAACTGACAGGTTTTGAGCATAAAATATACATATATTGTGCACAATGTAAACACATAGATGCACATTAACCATTATATGGATGCTTAAACTGAAAACGTTCATGTTTTCTTCAATGAGATGCATTCCCAGTTTCCCACTAAAATTTGATCAGGTTAACTTGCTGGAATTCTTTTAATTATTAATCCTTGTAAATTTCTGTTGTTTTTGCATTTTCTGAACAACTAACTACTGTCTCTTGGTCTTCAATGTGCTATAATATTCTACTTACTCGCAGTTGTTGACTTAAACTATATTAATATGCTGGAATGTTTTGACAGAACTGTGTTATCTTTACCCCCAATTATTAATGGTGCTCACTCAGCCATCACTCTGGAGACAAAGAATGTATTTATTGAATGTACTGCTACTGATCTGACAAAGGCGAAGATTGTTTTAAATACAATGGTAGAGTAGTGAGTTTTGTTGTATGTTTTTCTATTTGTATTTTGTAAATAATGCAGTTGTTTTAGATGACGATAGACTATTTCATATTTTATTAGGTAACAGCCTTCTCAGAATATTCTGCAAACAAATTTGTCATTGAACCAGTTGAAGTGATTTCTTCTGATGGCAAGTCAAACATATACCCTGACTTATCTGTCTACAATATGGAAGTTTCTCTATCTTACATTAATGGATTGATTGGGGTATCATTGGGGGCAGAAGAGGTAACTATTTTGTTGCTGCATATTGAGTGACATGTTCCTGCACTTACTATTAACATATTTACTATATGATGTAAAATTATTTTGGATCCTTCTAGTTGCTGATCTTCGTCAATTTGGGTTGATTCCTGATCTTGGTGTGAAATTTGGTTAATTTGTGTTTTGAAATAGAAAATGAGCATTTAAATAATTTGTTAAAAATAAGGTATAATTAGAGGTGAAGCTTCCAACGGGGTTTTGATGTGATAAATTTCTTTCTATAGGTAATTTTGTTTCAATATTTTATTTTTATGTTCTAATGATAGCTTAATATTTTTTCTGTTTCATGTGAGACATTCACATTAAAATAAAAAAAAAACTCAAGCAAGACAGCTTGTTGCCCATATTAATTTATCTGTAGGATTTACTTTCTGTAATGTTTATGGAAACAGTTTTTACTTCTAGTTTTGAGTTATTCGGTTGTTCATGTTAAATTTCCTCAATTTTTTTTATTTTTTTAGTCTCTATGTTGCTGATACTTTTCTCTAGTGCAAGATTCAGCGCTCTCACATGTTAACAATATCGAGTGAAACAAATATTGTCGAACTTGTAATTACTGATTCATAGTCTTCCCACCTTCCTTCAGGTCACTAAGTTCTTAAATCGGATGCAATTGCATGCCAAGCAGTCTACGTCTGCTGAAAAGCAGTGTAACTTTATAGTATCTGTACCTCCTACTAGAAGTGACGTTCTTCACCCATGTGATGTTATGGAGGTATTGATAATGACAGGCTTTGTCATTCCTGAATGCATATTGGATTTAGTGTCTGTGTATAATGTTTTACTGACAAGGCATGCCTTTTTTATTTTTGGTTTTTCCATCTATAGGATGTGGCAATTGCTTATGGATACAATACTATTAAGGATAAAGCTGTAGCAGATAATAAGGGCTCAAAGAGGTTGGCTGCTTCCCTGACTCTACTTCCACTGAACGAGATAAGTGATCTTATCCGAAAAGAGGTATAAAACAAAATAACAGAACATATTACTTTTTGTGATTGGAGAAGGTTAATGTTTCATGCGTAAATTTCTATAAAATGTGTTGATCATTTTGTTATCTTTGATTAACCTGATGCGATAGAATTAATTACTTTAGCATAACATATTCATGAAGGTTACAGTTAATTATTTGAAGCCCCTAATTATCTGAATCTACTTTTCCCAACTTCTTTTCAGGTTGCACTGATTGGGTTTACAGAGGTCTTGACATTTATACTCTGCTCTAAAAAGGAAAACTTTGCGATGCTTAACCGCAAAGATGATAAATCTAAAGCAGTTATCATTGGAAACCCCAGATCTTCAGACTTTGAGGTTTACACACTTTATCTTCCTTTTCTATGGCAATGTTAAGGTTTATAACACAATTTATTTAATTGCAATGAAAAAATAGGATCTCTTAAAACGGTCCATCTTCTCCTTGTTTCTTTCATTAATTGTTTTGCATAGTTCTTGTAAGTGTTTTTTAAGTCTTTCCTGTCAGCGAACAATTCTGAATTCTTAGAGTTTACTTGTGTGGTTATATTATTGATTCATTCTTTATTTTCATGATCTTTTTACAGTTGTTTATACATGCTTATCTTTTGTTATTCGGAAGAGGAAACTATAGATAGATACACTGATCATGCTAATTTAAAAAATAAATGAAATTAGAAAATGAAAGCATACTAGAGGATAGCAGTGCAGATGCATCCAGCTGGCTATTTAGAAATCAATTTACAAAGCTTACAGATTATCTTTGATTATTTTTTCTCATTACATCACTTTTATTTTCCTTTTTCCTGTACCCTATATTGAATTGGAAACATCAGTATTGATATTTAACTCTTTATTTTTTTTGTTTTAATTTTTGCTTGAAGTCATGTCGTTTAATTTTTAAATCTTACACATTCAGGCTGTGCGAACTAGTCTTATGCCTGGCATTTTGAAAACTGTTGCTCACAACAAGGATCATCCAAAGCCTATAAAGGTATTATTTTCAGTTCGTCCTTTTGGTGATTGATGTTTTTATCATAAATCTTTACAAGAAGACGTTTTCTTTTTTAATTTAGTTATAGACTTTCAATCTTACATTTTATTGTGTATTGTAAATTATTGTGTTATTTTAACATCTCTACACTATTCCATGACTAGAGATGATAACATTGAGCGTGCCTGTTGTGAATGTATTTAGAGAAATTAATCTATTTATATTTGTGATATCAATTCAAAGAAAACAACAATAAATGGCATATAAATAATCGGAAAACAGTAAAGAAAGCTTTCAACTGGCTTGTAATGTAAATAAAAGCTGCAAATGAAAGGAAAAGTAAAGGTAAAAAATAATTGAAAGTTGGAACAAAGATGGTTTTGTGGTGTCTGGACACATCTTCAGTGCCTTATAAACCCTTCTTATGGATGTGAAGCTGCAGAAATTACTTTGTAACCAGTAAGCACGTAAACAGTCTCATCCCTTTAATTTATGAGCCTTTTCCTACTCGTTCTGTCTTCCTTTGACATTATTGAGTAATAGGGCCTTATTAAGTCATTTGACTGTGATTTCCTCCTCCAAGAACTGTAAAATTGTTCTGTAATGTACCCTGCCATCATGTTACAACATGCTTCCAATTACCTTATGTTAAAGACTTCTTTTTAGGCGCATTCAATGGCTAGTGTCTTCTGAAGATTCAAACTTTCAAAGTTATTGTTAACTTTTCCTCTGATGCATACATTTCTATTTTGTTACTTTTTATGTTTCAAGTTTGTAAGAATACGTTTCTATCTTAAATTTTTGTTTCAGATTTTTGAAGTGGGTGATATAGCACTTTTGGATGATAATAGAGATGTTGGTGCAAAAAATCTTCGCCAACTTGCTGCTCTGTACTGTGGTGCTAATGCCGGATTTGAGGTATATGGCGCTTCATTTGGTTGTTTGCTCTTTCAATACGAGTTATTACATGTGCAGTATTTACCCCTATTATTACTTGATTGATCAGAACTTCGGAAGAGCTTAGAATTTAAATTGAATATAAACAAAAATGATATCTTAAATAAATTACTATTCTTTAGTTATAACCTATTATTTCTAGACATGGTAAACATAAATTGGGTGATTGTATTTCAATTTTTATCCAATGATATGCAGATAATTCACGGCTTGGTCGACAGAGTAATGGAAAAGAACGGTGTTCCCTTTGTTTCACCTGGTGATAAGTCGGGCTATTACATTGAGCGATCAGATGTAAGTGCATAACACTGCATAGGAGTTGTGTTTTTTATTTTGTCCTTTTTTGCGATATTTTTATGTATGTATGACTCATTGCCCATTGAAGGAACCCGAGTTTCTTGCTGGTAGACAAGCTAGAATCATTTACAAGGGAAAGCATGCTGGCACTTTTGGCATTGTTCATCCCGAGGTATTTGTGATTGCTAAAATTATGCCATCATCTTGTTTTAGTATGTCCAATTGTTAGTATATAATCTGGCAATTCCTGTTTTTTTATTTGATTTTATTGATAATATAATTTTTAGGTGGTCAAGTTATATATAATATTGGTACTTTTGGATGCGTAAAAGATTACAGAAGAGGGATTATAATGGAAATTAAGTATTCCGTAATTTTTTTGTCGATTGATTGCTACTTACTGGCAATAATGTATCTTTTCACCTGACAATGTTTTCTTCCTATGTTTCTCCATACAGTAATATTATTCTTTCGGAAAACGAAATATTTTGGAGTCATATATAATACAACTATTAATTCTGCTTGTTATATATACTTTCAGGTACTAAACAACTTTGACATTCCTGATCCCTGCTCCTTTGTTGAACTTAACATCGAAAGTTTCCTATGAGGAGTATTTGAATCAATTGGTAAGTGTATCCATCCGACACTGTTTCCTGTTGTCAGTTTGTATTTTCTCCATGTTGTTGCTCATTTCATTCACCTCTCTTCCCCGAACTGCTACCCCATCTCCTTCCTCGAGTAATTTTGGCTTGGCTGATATTGATGTTTATGCAGGTATGCCTTGACCCATTCACTCTTTTGAATATATAGAAGTTTATCAAACTGGGAATCACGATGCTTATCTGCTTGAGTGACTATGCAAACGCTTTCTGCTCCATACATGTCTGAATTTAGAACTACGCTTGTTGGGAAGCGGAATGTAACTTAGGGTGTTTTGTGCATTATATAGATGTATCATTTTTTGCCAACTTTCTTCGTTATTACATGTTTAGAATATCTGAAGCTACAAATTTGTTAATAGGGATAATCTCTACATAAATTAGTTATTTTTGAACACGGTTGATTTTGGTCTTAAAATCGAGACTGCAAGGATATTAATTCCTTTGAAAATTGTCAATACAAAAGGTGTCTGCTGCTTGAACTGCGGCAGTTTTTCTTGCCTTTTAGACTATTGGATTGTGTTTGATGATCTATTTTGACAAAGTAAATTTTAATGTCCCTAAACGATATTCCCACTTTTGGAAAAAAATTAATGACATTAATTAGTCTCAATTATTGTGTTGGAATAGAAAATAAATTTGATCTGTTTAGTTCATGATATATAGTACGAACGAGCTAAATTTTATCCTTAAAGAAAATATTAACTGTAACTGCTAAAATTTACTGAAAAGCTACTTAAAAATTGAAAAACAAGACTAACAAAATGTCAAATCTTAATTTTAGGTATGTATTTATTTTTAATAGTTATAAATTCATATCTATTTGTTTTAAATTCTGATAATCTAAGTTTTTTATAAATTCGATTTCTAGTAATATTTGTGCAAAAGTTTGTTTTTATTATAATTTAAAGCAGTTATCATTTTTCAATATAATTAATACTTTATTTAAAATAATAAAATAATTGGATAAATAAAAACCAGTAAAAATGCATAATATTAAGTCAATAATTTATAAACTTCAAATAGTAAAACGAAAAGTTAAAAAATTATAGTTATAAATAAGATTTGAAATTAGAGTTATTATAAGGAACAAATGGTAAAATGAAGTTTCATGTGGAAATACGATTTCAATCATTATTATGAATAACTTCAGAATGAAAGTTATTAAAAAAAACTACCAAAAACAGGAAATAATTTTATCCAAATTTCATATATAATCTAAATGAAATAATTTTTCACTTTCCATAAATTTATATAAGCAATCATCACTCATCTGTGGGATTTATATTAAAATATTAACCTTTTTAATGAAGACCTCATACAAAACAACTCCAACTAATTGAATTCACTTGTAGAGTAGCATGATCAAGGACAAAGCAATCGACTGCTAGTTGAACTGGACCAATATATAACATAATTTATGCTTCTCAAACTCATTTAGTTACACTAGACATTTTCAAAATATACATAGTATATAAATACGGCAAATTCAGTCTCAATTAAATTTGTAGGTAATTTTAAGATTCTGAAATTGCCCAAATAATTTCAGCATTATCGGGGCAGATTCCGCCGGATCAACACACAAAAATATAGGAGTAATTCTATAATGGGTAAAACAGACGAAGGCCAGTCCAACTAGATTGATGAAAATGACAAGTTCACATACTCTTCATAATACCTACAAATTCTTCAATGTCGTCTAACTTCTTATTTGAGAGGCCTGCAAACAGGAATAATCAATTAAGAATCAGAATTAATGAGTTTAAGTACCAAAAGTTTATGTAAGTTGCACTACAATGAATAAAATTTTGGTTACCTTTAGCAGTATGTACAGCAGACAGATCCATTTCTGTGCTATAGATCCTTTTTGTTTTCATTTGGTCAGTCTCTTCAATAATGCTGGAGTTTAGCTTTCCCATCTTCATTCTAAGTTCTGAGGCGGTGGTCACAATCTCTATAGCAATCAATGGTTTATACAAAGATCTGTCAACTCAGACACTTAATATGATATCAACTATATTTGACAATAATTCAACCAGAAAATACAATTTTCCCCCATCATATTGTTTACAGAAAACAATATAGGACACCTAGAAAATGTTGTTAGCATTATTTGGCAAGAGCTTAACATCCCAATCCACAGGCACCAATTGTGGTGCCCCCTAAATACTTGGTGTGGTTTTTAAGAAAATATAAGGAATTAAAGTAACCTTGCTTACAACCGCTTTGTCAAATTCCATCAGATAAGAAATGATGTATAAAAGAACTCAATAAAATGACCAATGCGATCATGAATGTACATCATTTGACAAAATGACAAGGTATGTAACTGAAAAAGACAAAAGAATAAAGAATAGGAAATGCCCATCAATAGCATTTTCTTAATAATCAAATCACGTTCTATCTAAATTGTACATTTCCTATGAATTCAATGTTCTTTTGCTTCACTAAACTGCACATCAAAAACAATATGCAGGTGTTGAAACACAGATACCTTTTAGAAATGGAGTATACCCTGCTTAATTGAAATGGAAAACATAAGTTTGCTATAAAAATAGTTCAGTGGGACAGAATTGTAAATGCTGATGGTCAAGATATGAACAAAAAGAAGATGAGCTCTTTAATTACCCTGAAACAACTCATGCATAGAGTTTTGCTCATATAATTGTACTGCTTCATTGATATACCCAGCATTGATAGTAGACTTTCTTTCTAATTGTTGAATTTCTTGATTAAGCATTTCAGAATCCTTCGCCACCTGACAGCATAATCATTACGAAGATAAATCAAACAAGAACAATTCTGTAAAAGAAAGAATTTAGCAATCAGCATTCTTATTACCTCAGTTAGTTTTTCTCTCAATGAATCTAACTGAGCATCTGTATCTGGATCAAAAGGAGCACCTGGATCAGGGCCATTCTCAGTTGATTCATCCTGGAAGTACACATTCATCCAATCAACAAAGAATGAAAATCTATACTAATGAAGTAATATTTCCCGACCAGCACATATATTTGTCATTTTAAATTCCATACATACTAGGCAAGAGATAGAGAGAAAAACAAAAAAGAAACTAGACGTCAAAACAGCATGGAATAATGCAAATAAAGCTTCTTATGAATTGTGATATATTTTCTATGTATGATGCGTTTAGGATTTAGATGTCTGGTTTTCTGCAATGCACTTCAAAGGAGACATCCACCATACTCAACGCATCATATGTACACTTCTCAGCATCTTCTACGGCGAATGTTCATTCATCAATGTCAAAAAAGACATATACGATCCCATATAACATTAACAACGAAATACCATATAACAGAATCAGAGAGGTCCAGTGTCTAGCTCTCCATATTCAAAAAGACTTAACCCAATACACCGTTCTTGCATCCAAATCTGACATGAATTACATAAATTTCATCACGGTCTATTGCAATATGTCAACCACTAATGCTAAGTTGTCAAAATCCAGATCTTACTCAACATTAGAAAAAAAACATATGAATCATAAATCAGGAAATCGAAAAATCCTACAAATTTTATGAAAATTTACACACACATACAAAATCATTATATTTTATTCAAATAGTTGAAGTCGTGATTAATGATGGTAGCCATATTATACCCAATCATAGTCAATCATACCCCGTAGTGATAGTCATACCCAATAGTCATGAGTTATAACTCAATAATAGTCATGAGTCACACCCAATAGTGTCATGAGTTACAACTTACTCAACAGAACTGTTTCATCATTTTCTTTTTATTATATAACAATTTTTTATCATTAAAAATATTATCAATTAATTATAATTTAATACGTATTTGAATAGAAAATAATCAGATAAAAAAATAAACATAATATAATTTTTATATTTTAATTTTAAAATAAAAATACCAAATATTTTTAGTATTTTATAAACTTTACACTGAAGACAGTTAAAGCCATTAAATTCTCTATTCAAACAATAGAGGGCAGAGGGAGGAGTGTGTCTCGTTTATTAGAAATTGGCAATTGGGCTGTGGGTTACAATACCCATCCCAGCCCAAAATAATAAAACAACCCTAGAATGGTTACTGCGACAGCTTGACCGTGGGAGGTTCAGCCCCAAGACGCGCGACCGACGAAGGCGTTGCTGTGGGAGGTGCGGTAGCTGGAGGCGCAACCGCGAGAGAGACTTGCCGCTGCAAGGAACTCCAGCGCGAGCGCCGCCACTGTGAGGTGTGCCGCGGCAAGAAGACTGCATCGCATAGCAAGTCTCGCCGTTTTCACATGATTTGCGATTTACATCGCCGATCCGATAAATCGCAGTTTTTACATGATCGGAGATCGGAAAGGATTAAGTAGATCGTAGGCTCGTACGATCTTACGGGGTGCACAAATAAAAATTCAATTACTGCTGAAGTTTAGTTAATAAACAATGCTTAAAAACAGTAACAGATAACGGAGAAGGGAGTATTTGAGAAGCAATTAGAGCAGAACATACAGTGTTTGGCAAACGAAAACCTCGGGGAAGAGAAAAACAGTGACGGAGGATGTAATTCTCCCAAGCACCAAGCTGTTTGTCCAAAACAGATTGAACCCTCTGACGAATGCAATCAACACCCTTTCACAACACACCAGAAACATCACACCGTCATAATTCATAATTAAGATCAATTGCCCTAATTTTTGTATCCAACGCAATAAGAGAGATATAGAGAGACCTTTTTGAGATCTTGGGACCTCTGCGTGTCTTCGATGTTCAACTTTGTGGATGCTTCCCTGCAAATGAAGCTCATATCTTCATAATTTCGAAAACCAAGTTTGAAAAAATAAATAGAAGAAAGGAGAAGAGTGTTACTGGTAAAAGAAACGAAAAGCTTCATCGAGCACATCATCGACGTTGTTGAGAACTTCGTTACAGAAGAGTTGTGGATTCAGATTAAGAGTATCGAACACCGCTTCGCTCTCACTCCCTTCCATTCCCGCCAAATTCCCGATTTGCCTTTCAAATTTGTGTTCGCTACCCGTGACATTTATATATCTTGTTTTATTTATTTCGAATTTCATTTTCTCATTTTGTATATACACTAAGAATTTGTTTGTTTCAAACACCAGATTTGCGGAAAAAAAAAAATCTCAACAAAGATTTGAAACAAAAGCTGAAAAAATTTAAAATTAAAATATTAATAAAAATTGTAAAACGATACAGAGCATTCACTTTATTCTTTTTATTCCTATAATTACTCAAAAAAAAGTTAAAAACTTTTATTATATTATTTATTTAATTAATTTCTATAAATAATTTGTTAATATTTTTATTTATATTATAATTAAATAAATGTAATAATAATATAATATAACATAATAAAAATAATAATTTATTATATTTTTATAGGTATAATCGATTATATGTATTAATAATCAATTATAAGGTAATTTCTTTCATGAAACCAAATGCTTTTTTTCTTTCTTTTCTAATAATGGTACATAAGTAGGTGTGTAATATTTTTGAAAATAAATATTATGCTTTTGTAGGAAACAGCAAAGAAAATAAATACTGAAAGTTACCGTTTCAAATTTATTTAAGAAGTGGATGAACAGTGTATTTTTAAAGGAGACTATGATTTTCATTATTTATACTTTTAATCCTTATAGCAAGCCGATAACTAATATATTATAAAAAAATAGTTTTTTCGAAAATATAGAAGAATCCACAAGATATATATATATATATATATATATATATATATATATATATATATATATATATATATATAT
>Ga0099824_1005890_pt1 | contig 17086 bp, 16 predicted proteins | sample SiratrowhiteBW_FD_76837 | JGI IMG/M metagenome (GOLD analysis project Ga0099824, IMG submission 76837) | Root nodule microbial communities of legume samples collected from California, USA - Siratro white BW | ecosystem: Host-associated > Plants > Roots > Nodule | place: USA: California... | reverse complement strand
ATTTAATTATTTATATATATATATATATATATATATATATATATATATATATATATATATATATATATATATATATATATATATATATATATATATATGATTAGTATAGTTTTTTTATATTTGTGTGAAGTTTTTAAGCTAAATTTAGAGAGTTTTTTTAGAGTAGTTGAACTCATTATAAAAAAGAAGTTAATAACAATCAACAATATTAAACTATAAAATTATTAAAAGTGATATAAAAGTCACTTTTAATTAATTAAAATTAAATTTATCTTAGTTTAATTTTTTATGAGATTAAGTCTTCATTATTTGATAGCATTCAAATTAGTAAGTTAATAAGAAAATAATAATAATAATAATAAGTAAATATAAGGATTAGAAGTGAGCTGGATTTCAAATCTTCTTATTTTTTATATATTGTTATATAGATTTTTGAGTCTTACTTTTTCTAGTTCATAATATGTCGTGTACACCAGTGTCAAGACTACCTTCTCAATGACTTGATACTTGGTCTTTGCATCATGAAGTGTTTGGCCAGTGAAGTAGACCAGTTTACATTCTTCCTCTTGGACGAGTGTCGAACTGATAGCGTTCTTTGAAACAGATAGGTATAACAGCAACCTATATATTGTCTTGAGTTTCTCAAGTATAGGAGTGGAGGATACGACTATCTTTATCTCATTGAAAGCTTCTTCACATTGGCCGTCCCACTTAAATTTGTCTGCTCCCCTGAGTACTTTTAGGATTGGGCGAATCTTCTCAATAAGCCTTGCTAAAAACCTAGATAAGGAGGTCAACCTCCCTACAATCCTTTGAACTTCTTTCAAATTACTTGGGCTTCTCATAGATGTTATGATCGCACACTTATCCGAATTCGCCTCGATACCTCAGTGAGTAAGCATGAACCCAAGAACTTTCCTCCTTTCACTCTAAAAACACACTTAGTCGGGTTTAGTCTCATGTTATATACACATAAATGCCCAAAGATTTCTATTAAGTCTTGCAAATGTTGGTCAAAGGCCTCCAACTTGACTATCATATCATCAACATAGACTTCCATGTTCCTCTCGATTTGACTCTTGAATATTTTTTCCATCAGTCTCTGGTAGGTAGCACCTGCATTTTTTAAACCGAAAGGCATTACCCAATCTGGTATGAAACCTGTATTAAGCAATTTCTGCACTTCTTCCTCAGCCGTCAGTCTATTCTCTTCACCGAGTCTCCGTTTCTTTTGGGAGACGGGTTTTGCCTCCTTGCACATGACAGTCTATGTGACATGTCTCAAGGATCAATACCCGACATATCCTTGGACATCCAAGCAAATAGATCCTTGTTGTCGGTCAACATTTTCTTTATTTTTTCAGCTTCTTCCCAGGTCAAACATCCTCCTAATTGTGTGTTTTGGCCTTCTCCACCAAGTTGCCACTCTTCCACACTATCTCTGAGTTCCATTTTGGCTTTATCACTTATCCTGGGGTCGAGGTTCGTTATGGCTACCATCCTTTGGTTCACGTCTCTCTGGGATGATGTCACGGTCGGCGTCAATCTCAGACTGGCCACATAACATTCTCGGGCCATTCGTTGATCGGCGTGGATGGTTGCCACTCCCCCTTCTCAGTATGAAACTTCATGGCAAGGTGTGGTATAGAAACAATAGCACCTAACTTGTTTAAGGACGGTCGTCCTAAGAGTACATTATACGATGTGTTGACGTCAACTATCAAGTATCTCACCAGAATGGTTTTATGTCCTCGGTCGGCCTTGCCAAACTTAGTGTACAAATCAATGTATCCTCTTGTATCTACCCTTTCGCCAGAGAAATCTGCTCATCTAAGGGGCTTATAGCATCCTTGTCTAGTCCCATCTTCTTGAAAGTTTTCTAGTAGAGAATATCTATTGAGCTCCCCTAGTCCACCAATGTCTTCCTTATTTTGCAATTTGCCACTTCAATGGCTATGACCATTGAATTGTCTTACTCAGCATCGATGCCCATGAAATCTCGGTTGGTGAACGTTATATCTGACATGTTGCGCCGTCTGGGATGACTAATCATGTTGACGCTGTTAATTTCCCTCAAGTGTCCTTTTTGGGTCGAATATGATGTGCCGCCTCCTCCAAATCCTCCTGAAATACTATTGATCACCATTTTGGCTGCCTCTCCCCAACGCCTTAGGGTCCTATCTCTGGGTCACTCGGCTCTTGATCGATCATCTCTTCTAGTACAAGGGCTTCTCTCTCTCGGACTCCTTCTAGGACTTCCCTCAAGAGGACTCCTCTCCCTCGGGCTACTTTCGCTCTACTGCCCATACGGTTTACGCTCGCTCCTCGCAATGTAACACTGTAAATGTCCTGCTTGTATTAGCTCTTCGATTTTGTCTTTTAGAGTCATGCACTCTTTGGTGTTATGGTTGTGGTTGTAGTGGTACGGAAAGTGTTTGCTCTGATTGGCTCGTGGGGGCGAAAGAAACTTGTACGGTGCCGGGATCAATTCAGCATTAAGGGCCTTTCCAAGATGTGTGCTTGGCTCGTGTTAAGGGGCGTATATTTGGAAAATTTGGAGGCTCATGGTCCTTCCCTGGACCGCTGCGGATTACGGTCTCGGTCACTCCTCTTTACCGAGTTCTCTTCGACTCGTACCTAGCTCCTGAACTCCTTGAGTTCTTCCAATTGCATGAACTTGGCCGCCCTTTGTCAGAGTTTGTCCATATTTTTGTTGGCTTCTTGTAGAGGCTATATGAGAACGGTCCTGGTCAGAGAGTGGTAACCATGTGGTGCATGGCCACTTCTGGGTTTAGTCCCGAATCTATCCATGAATTTCTCAAGGACTCTCCTTTCTCTTGTTGTATGTTCACCAGAGCAATGGACGTTAGGTGGTGAGGTCTACTCGTTGCGAAATGTGCTCCAAACTTTGTTACAAGGGTCCCAAAGGAGTCTATTGACTTTGGTGGTAGCCGGGTAAACAAACTGAGGGTTGCTTCTTTCAAAGAGGTTGGGAAGACCTTGCAGAAGATGTTGTCATCCATCGTATAGAGTCCAAGCTGGGTGACATAGATATCAATGTGTTCGTCTGAGTCTGTTGACCCATCATACCTGTCTAAGGTAAGACCCTTCCAGTTAGGAGGCAACTCGATCTCCATTATGTCGTCAGCGAGTGGATGCCTCCTGGATGATTACCGAAGGTGCTCTATGATGCTTGACCTCGGCCTTCCTTTTGAGAACCCTCCTGCTCGGTCGAGTCCTTTCGATGTTTTAGCTCTCACTCCTCTCTTTCAACTCTCTGCCTGAGCCTCTCATTCTCTTTCCAAAGTTTATTGAGATCCTCCTCACTCTTCTTTTTCATCATCTCCATCTCTCTTCTCATCTCGGCCAAAACTGCCATTGGGTCTCCCTAGTGATTTTGCTGACTTCCATGATTCCTAGTGGTCACCATTGTATTATTAGATTAATCTCGGCCCCACGGTGGGCGCCAAAATGTTCTTGCAAGAGACCGATTAGCTCTAACAACAACAATGTCTTCGATCGTCTCCCTCCAACTCCGATCTCTGAATGCTATTTGGTCGCAAATACCGGTTCAGAAAGTCTTGTTATCCATTCCTTGAGTTCTCCTACTGCTCACAATCCTGGGAGGGGGTCTTACATGCACTCCGACACTTAAGTCAATAAAGGTCTAAGCAATGCAAGGTGTGTAGGGTCAGAGTAACAGTACCTTGTTTCTTGAGGTTACCTTCCTTTTTATAGAGTTTGGATGGACCTTCAAGTGAATGGGCTGGAGGCCCAACTTACCAATATATTATATGAACTACTGTATAGAGTGTCCCTGTTGATAATTGCCATGTGGTCACTTTGTTGATGTCACGTGTCTAATGATTATTGGTGAGTAAGGTGTATTGATCTTGTGGATGCATACCGACGAGTACTCGGTCAGTCGACACATATGAGATTTTTTATTATTATCGATATGTATTCAGTTAATCATTACATGCAGATTATGTAATTATGCATTGGTTAGAGTGATCGACCTAGTTTATACTACACCATCTAATAAACAAACTCTATCAATACCTTTAATTTCAAGATAATTAATTACGAAACATATAAAAGAATATAAATACTTCATATTTGCTCCATTTAAATAGCAATAAAACCCTTGTTTAGGCCATAAAACCTTTGTTTAGGCAAGGAACTGATACTCCGTTTGCGATTTTAAGAGATAATAGGCCAAAACAATTAAATGATCAAATTTTAGCTATTTTTAAAATCAATTTACATGAAGGACCGGTCTATATAATAACTATCCAAATTATTTAATTTCTTTGAAAAGTTTTAATGAAACTCAATATAATGTCTATTTTGATATAAAAATGAAAGATAAAAACTGGAATAAGGGAATCCCAATCACAGTAATCTACCGTCTTTATTATATAGTAATAAAAACATAATTGGCCCCAGCCCTGTTAATTTAGTCTAAAGATGAAACTACTTGTTACTTGTAAATCCTGGAAAGGTAAATGCTTCTGTGTAAATCCTAATTCATTGAAGTAGACACCATAAACAAATTCTCTTACGGTGCAGTAGAAATTACCTTTGCACTATTTAGGAATAGTTTACAAAAAAATAAATTCGTAAGAAACTCTTAATTTAGCTTAGCGAGACAATCAATTGAGTGCAGAAGTTTTACTATTCCTAAAGGATTAGTATTACAATGAATTAAACAAGATCACACAATCCCTACCCCTGAATTTGAGCTAGAACAAACAAATAACCACTATAATTCGGTAATATCGTAAGATTCGTTGATAAAATCTGATTTTAGTCAATTAAATATGATCAAAGTATTTGAAATCGATAAAAAATTCTTCAAAAAAAATTAATGAATAAAAAAAAACAAAGAAGAAAGGGATTGGTTTTTTAAAAATTTCTCATTTGAAGAAAAAGCCCAATTTAGAAATAAATATTATGAATTTCTAGAATAAGTACAAGGACAAGTTCCATTTTTTATATGATTTGAACAAAATTGTTTAAATAACCTAAGGATGTAATTAAATCAACAGAAAATATGGAAAGATTTCTAAAACCGAAGTAATTACTATAATCTTTCTTAAAAGAGGTTAGATTTCTCAACATCAAAAATAGAGAAGTGAGAACCTCTCCTTTCAAAATTGAGAAACTAGAAATAGATATAAAAGATATTCAAAACCTCTATTTCTAGTTAAATTATACAAGTCGGTTGCTTCATCAAATAACAATAACTTCACTTGAAAATAAATCGAAAACCTCTAAAGCAAAAAATAACTTAGGAAAATCATTAATAAAATCCTTTAAATTTTCGGAAGAGGAATTAAAGGACTTAAAAATAGAAATAAACTCTAACACAGCATTAGAGGAAATAAATAAAAAAATAGATTCCTTAAAAATTTCTAAAATAAATACTCTTAAAAACGAAGAACACCTAAACAAAATTTCTAAAAGAAAAAAATTATCAAACACTGTGTTTGCGACAAGTCAAATTTTTTACAACATATCCACATTACCAGATATTCAATTTGAAGAATGGGAATTAGAACATTCCTCGGTCTTTTATCGAAATAGAATTCCACAATAAAATATTGATAGAATGACTGATCATCAGATACATAGAAAAACTCATGAAATAACCATGGTCGCCTCAGCATACAAAGTAAAACATTCCAAAGAGCAAGCCATCAAACTAATAATAGCAAGCTTTACAGGAATCCTAAAAGGATGGTGGGATAATTATTTAAGTTTAGAAATTAAAATGTATATAACAACTTGCGTAAAAATAGAAGAAAATAAGCAAATACCCTTAATGGTAGAAACTCTTGTAATAGTTATATTCATAATTTAAGACCCCAAATTATTTGATGAAAGAACTTTCTTGTTGGAACATAACTTGAAGTGTCCAACACTAGGAGACTTTAGGTGGTACATTGACAATTTCATGGCTATGATCTTGTTGGGTATCCAGGTGTGAGTCTAAGTCTCACATTGGGTAAAAATAAGTAAGTTGAGTAATATATAAAAATGAAGACCCATAAACCTACTGCTTTAAAGTTTTGAGTTGAAGGTGGTGTCATTCCCTTATGTGGTTTGACTCATTTCTCATTCTTATGAGATCTTTTTGATTATGCATACCCCTCGGATTCTCCCAACTTGAATCTCCAGACCCTTACAAGATATAACTGAAGGAAGAATTAATTCAATAGTAAAAAATACAGGAGTAACTTTATGTAACAATTTAAAAATAGAAAATAAAATTAAAAATAATCAAAGTTTAGGAATTAGAGATTTAGGAGCTTTTTATACTCAATATGGATATGAAAAAACAAAATCCTCCGTCTGTAGCAAAGAGGAAAGGAATTACGAATAGGAAATCTTGGAAATTTACTCGCCCTCTTAGAAGGAACCTATGAAAATCAAAGACTCTCCAGAATAATAATAATAATAATAATAAACATGATAAAAAAACATAATAATATGCTTTAAGTGTAGACAATTTGGACACATAAAAATGAATTGTAGGATGAGAGAAAAAATAAACAAATTAAATATGAACGAAGAATTAAAAGAACAAATCCCTAAGTTACTTCTAAAACTCTCAGAGTCAGGAAATGAAAACAATGAAGATTTAGAAGAAGCAGAATGGAGAAAACTGTGACGGGGAAAATTGTGAATGCATATATAAAATTAACTAGAATGACCCTGGAAATAATTGATAGCATAGAAGATGAAGAAGAAAAAATCAAGTGGGTAAATATAATTATAACCTTAATTTTACAAGAGGAAGAAAAAAATAGAAGCCCCTTCTGAAACCAATAAATTTAGGGGATATGATTTTAATTACATACTACCACAAACTAAAGAAAAGTTACTATAAATGACTTAAATAAAGAAGTTAAAATCATAAAAGAAGAAATCAGGAACCTAAAGCTTTCAAGAATTAAATGATAAAATAAATATTGAAAAGAAAAACAAAACAGAGGAAGAAAGTTTTTTAACGTAGATTATAAGACAACAAAAATGGTGAATCACAATATAAGTTTTTTAACGCAGATAAAAACAAAACAACACAAATGGCGAATCACAATGTCTCTAAAAATAGATAATTCTTTTCACAACCTTGATAGATTCAGGGGTAGATCTAAATTGTATATAAGAAGGATTAATTCCTACCAAATATTATGAAAAGTCTATGCAAAAATTATATACGGCCGATAATTTTAATCTTAAATTAAAAAATAAATTAACCAATGCTAATGTATGTAATGATGGAAAGTGCTATAAAAGTAATTTCATTCTAACCAAAATATTACCGAAGAAATTATATTAGGAACCCCATTTCTCACTCAAATATACCCTTTTTAATGTATCGGCAGGGATAGAAAAAGTAAAGAAAATCTGTTTAAATTTATAAATCCCATAAGAAATAAAGAAATAAAAATATCAAAAACATAGAAGAAGACAACTTCTTTTAATATAATTAGAAATAAAAAATATCAAATAGAATTAATAAAGAGAGAGATAAAATATAATAAGATAGAAGAAAGACTAATATAAGAGCAAGAAACATTTAAACTAATCGAGAAGGAATTTATTAAGGAAATATGTGTCGAATTCCCTACTACATTTTGGCATAGAAACTCTTTCATGGTAGAATTACCGTATGAAGAAGTATTCGAAAAACGAAATATTCCCACAAAAGCACAAAATCGGTTCACATGAATAAAGAAACTCTAGAATTTTGAAAAAAAAAAGAAATACAAGTATTTTTAGATAAAAAAAAACTAATTAGGCCTAGTAAATCTACATGAAGTTGCGCAGCGTTCTACATAAACAATGCAAATGAAAAGGAACGCAGAAAACCAAGAATGATGATAAATTATAAACCCCTAAATAATGTTATTAAATGAATAAGATATCCTCTTCCAAATAAACAAGTCTTAAGTAATAACTTATATAATGCGGTTATATTTTCAAAATTGATATAAACTTCGGATATTATCAAGTAAGGGGTTGAAGAGAAAGATAAATATAAAACAACGTTTGTAGTTTCATTTGAACATTTTGATGGAACGTAATGTTAATGGGATTAAAAAATGTCCAATTAAATTCCAGAATATTATGAACAATATTTTAATACCATATTCTAAATTTGCGGTAATATATTTAGATGATGTGTTAATTTTTTTTTTAATCAAAGAACATTTAAAACCTTAATCAAAACTAACCCAATTGCAGTATTAGCTAAAAAGATGAACATAGCTGAAATCAAAATAAGGTTATTAGAACTTGAAATCTTTCGAAGAAAAATAACCCCAATTTCTCGAAGTATAGAATTTGCCCAAAATTTTCCTGATGAAATAAAAAATAAAAACCAGCTACAAAGATTTTTGGGATGGTGTCTAACCTATGTATAAGAATGTATCCCAAAATTGCAAAACCCTTATTTAATAGACTAAGAAAAAAATCCAAAATCATGGAAAAGGAACATACCACTACAAAAACAACCAATATCTGTTTCTTAAATAATCAAACTATAATAAGGAGGAGATGAACCCAAGACTTTGAATGTTGAAAGAAGCCTTTAACCACTATGTCAAACAATCTATATGATAATATTATGATTATTATTATTTTAATTATGATTATGATTATTATTAATAATAATATTATTATTAATATTATTATTATTAATATTATTTTTATTAAAAACGACAATAATAATATTGACAAAAACAATATTAATAAAATTCATAATAATAATAAATTAATAAAATTTAAAATATTAATATTATTAATATGGGTAATAAAAATAACATTAATAATAATATTAGAAATAAGAATATTAATGTTAACAATAATATTAACATTAATAGTAATAACAATATTGATAATATTATTATTATATTATAATAATAATAGCTAATAATAATAATAATAATTCATAATAATAATATCACAAACATTTCTAATATAATTGAAAATAATATAAAAAATATTAATAATATTAGTAATATTAATAATATTAGTAATATTAAAAATATTATTAATGTAAATATAAATAATATGAATAGAAGTATTAATAATATTCTATATATTAAAAAACATATAATAATAATGTTAATATAAATAATAATAATAATATTGTTATCAATAAGATTAAAAATATTTTGTGTATAAATATTAATAATATTAAAAACTTTAAAGATATTAAAAAAAACATTAATAATTTAAAAAAATATAATATTGATAATAATAATTATTATAATCATAATAATATTATAACTTACAATATTAGAAATAATAATAGAAATTAGTAATAATGTTAATAATATTAATAAAACTAATAATAATAATAATAATAATAATAATAATAATAATAGTAATAAAAATGTTAAAAATACCAATAATATTAATTATAATACTAATAATATCAATAAAAATATTAATATTGTTAATAATATTCACCTTTACTAATGTTATTATTAATAAATCAATATGAACATCATTAATAAGAGATAGTAGTAGTTTTATCCATAATATAAGTTTCTAAGTATTAACCATGGATACACGTTTGTAGGTATTACCCACAGACATAGGTCTGTAGGTATTACCTACAGAAATAGTTCGTGGGTAAATACCTACATACCAGTATCTGTGGATAATAACTATGGGTCTGTATCATGGGTAATACCTACGAACCTATGTCTGTGGGTAATACTGACAGACTTAAATTAGTGGGTAATACCTACAGATACAGATCCGTAGGTAATAATTTGTGGGTAATGTTGAATTTACCTATAGATACAGATCCGTGGGTAATAATCTATAGGTAAATTGAGTTTTTCTTGTAATGTACATATACAATAAAGAAAATAAATAAAGAAAATAAAAGAAATGATAAAGACCCTACCCTCTTCAGGAATTCATAACCCCAAAACACTTATGATAGTTGAAACATATGCTTCAGAATTAGGGTATGGAGGAATTATTAAACAAAAATTAAAAGACTATCATGAAGAAATAGTAAGATTTCATTCAAGTCCTTGGAATGAAACTCAGCAAAAATATAGTATTATGAAAAAAGAAATTTTATCCATTGTTTTGTGTGTTACAAAATTTTAAAACGAGTTGATTAATAAACATTTTTTTTACTTCGAATGGATTGCAAATCGGTAAAAGAGATTTTAGAAAAAGATGTTAAAAATATTATTTTAAAACAAATTTTGCCAGATGGAAGAGTATATTATCATGTTTTGATTTCGAAATAGAATTTTTAAGAGGAAAGAGCAATTTTATTCCTGATTTTTTGATACGAAATGTCTAGTAGAAATATCACTTCAAAGGAACTATCACTAGATGATTTAGCCCCATCTTTCAGTAAAAAGTTTATGGAACAAGAGACTGGCTCCTCGAAATATCCTACGTTATCACGATTTAAAAAGGAATTCTCCTGTCCACTTTAAATACTCTAGAAACCCAAAATAAACACACTATATTAGGGACACTTTTTGACACTGAAAAAATTCCCATTAAAATTTGTGTTAAAAGAATAATGTAATTTCATTATGGTAATTGAACCCGAATTAGAAGAAGTGGATCCCTCTCATATTATTTGTTCATTATGTTTCTCCAAACTGCGCATGGATCCTATATGCAAACCTAAAGAAACCAAAAAGTTTTACCAATATATTTTGATTAACACAGTTTCAGTCGAATGAATTTGATAAAAGAGACCCCTCTGTAGTATCTTATTAAAAATAAGAATTGAAAAAAGTCCTTATATTAAAAGATTGGAATCAAGGACCCTTAACTGAACAAAGGTTATCTCGCCTTTTGATCCCCCAACCTATAATTATTTTGATTACCAGCAAGCTTGGTATAAAATAATGTTAGATACCAACCCCAAACATTCTTGGTACATCGCCTTTAAAAATGCATTACCTCAAACACTACCAGCATGGTTCCTAGGATGGTTTTGCTGGGTTAGACACATGAAATCAATTTTTCCTCCTTGGGTGGTCAAATATTATGAAGTACACAAAATTGCTTAACTTTTGTTCAACAATGGGTGTAAGTTGGCTATGTTCAAATGTATATGAATTTCACTAGCATAAGCCATTACCTTTCTCTAAACATTTATGTTTAAGGGTGAAGGTATTATGGTGGAAAAAGTTCTAGATTAGATTCTTAGAAGAAAGGTTTATGTTTTGAAAGAATAGGTATGTTTTCTACCAGTGACCCCACAGAAAAAAGGTAAAGCAAAACTTGCTGAAATTTTGCTTAAAAGGAAAGTCCAAATTAGAGAAGAAAGCTTTCTTTCTAAAAGCACTATCCTTCTTATATTCGGATGAAGAAGAAGAATGCTTGGAGGATAATACCTTTTTACAGAATGAAGATGACTACTATGAGCTCAATTTACAATGAATCAATCCCTGTGAATTCCCTCAATTAATGCAATTAATAGAAACTCAATAAATCGGAGAATTACGAAAATATGCAAAGTGGCAGAACAAGACAATGAGATCCAACAAAGAGATTATGAAATTTGAAAAGTGTCCTAAATTATTAAAGCAAGATGTCAAAAAAGAATAAACAATGAAGATTCCTAAAATTGAATTATTGCACAAATTGACAAAAGAATAAATAGTAAAGATTTCCAAATTGAATTATTATTCAAAGCGTCAAAAGAAAACAATTAAAATTCCAGAGTAAAGCGTCCAAAGAAAAGAAAAAGCAAAGATTCTTGAAGATTGTGAATTATTCTCTATTAGTCTATCTCAGGAAAACTTTGTTGTGAAACTCTTTAAATGAAAAATTTGTTCTGAATTTGCTTTAAACAATCTTCTACAAACTTTTGATATATCCTACAATCTTTAATTGTATGTCTTCTTATTTTCACACTTTTTTAAATATTATACTCTTTTAAATATATTGCACTCAATTGTTTAAATATGACTTGGACTTTTGTTTATATATACGTATATATAATTGTATATGAAAGTGGATTTATAAGATATAACTTACATTTTATATCAATAAATTTTAAAATATATTTTTTTTTAAATATTCTTAAGAACACATTTACATGCTTAGTCCATAAGTGTTTTCATTAATTTATTCTTCGCTGTTCAAAAAAAAAAAAAAACATTTACATGCTTAGTTCTCAGTTATTCCAATATTTGTATCATCGTTTTCTCTCATTACAAAAATACAAGTATCACAATCTCAAAATATAAGGTAACAAATAATAAAATAATTTGAATGTAAAAGATGTATGATTAATTTAAGAAAATGACACACACATTTACTTATCAAAGACATCAATACCAAATAAATACAAATAAGACTTGGTTACTTATAAAAGAATACATGAAGTTTGATTATTTGAAATTAATACTTGTTATATCTTTTATTTTATTTCTCTTATAATTTCATTTCTAACAAGTTTCCACTTATTATAAAGTAGTTTTTTTTATAATCATCGAGTCTTAATGAATTTTGATTCTTGAATTGGTTTCAATAACTTATTTTTGACTTTTCATCTACTTAATATCTTTATATATAACTTGTATTAATATAGATATCTCATCCATATATTTCATAACTCAATGTTCATATTAACTCACACCATAATTACTATAAAATTAAATATTAAAGTATAATGAATATTATCTAAAATCCTTAAAAGTAACTTAAATAATGATACAATATTTCATTTAAATTATTTGAGCGAATATCTTTTCACTTGATAGATATCCCTTAAGTAAAACTTTATTTTGGTTAGATATATGTCAACACCTAATTTTGTCTAAATTTATTTAATAATTTCTCAAAATATTAATAATAAAAAAAGTCTCTTTTAATTAAAATTTTAGATTTTGTTCTTACTTTTTTTTTAATTGTTAAAAAGTACAAAAAAATTAATGATATGGTTTAATTTTTCCTTTTTATCTCTTTCTCATTTTAGGAAAAATGAAATGATAAAATGCAAAAATATAATTACATTTATCTTTTTATTAAATTTTTATCTTCTTTATTAAAATCAAAGAAAAATATATTTCATTTTCATTTCCTTGTCTGAAAAAAAAATAAATAAATAGCAAAAAAGAGGAGAATCGAAATTGGAGTGATCCTCTTTCCCTTTTTGTCTAAAACCAGTGAGGATTCTACATGCCAGCTCTACCAAACCTCATTCTTGCTCTTGCCCCTGTTGTGCTTCTGCCTGCAATGTTTCCCTATAATGTTGCCATTAGTAACGCTTCCCTTGCCGCCAATATTATCCCATCCTAACAAAATTTCTCCTACCAAGATTCCTGCTACTGCCAAACATTACTTGTTCTTAACAAAAACTGTTTTGTCACCTCAGACCAAGTAAACTCAGCAACACTTTTCCTTTTGCTAAGGATTCATATACAGGGATGAGGATCACAAGCGGGCATCAGATTCTCGACTTCACTCCACTGTGTTCCCGCTCTTGCAACTCTCATACACGTCATTGGCTCTCGGCTGATCTTTCCTTTCCCTTTCTCTCAAAATTTGGATAACACAATTGGCTTTCCTTTGCTTTTAGTCGACGAACAGAACATTCAAAAGGAAAGAGACGCCAACGAGATCGTTTTTGAAGTTTATTACTTCCTATCCACATTGTTTTAAGGTTATTACTTCCTATCCACATTTTTTTAAGGTTATTATTTCCTATCCACGTTTTATTTTCTTCCTATTAGATTTGAATATGCTTTGCTATTTTTTCATCATACATTGCAAGAATGTTCGTTTGCTCATAATCTAACCAGAACCAAACACAACCCAAATAACCCAACTAAGAACATATCTTAAAACTTACAAGTAAAAATGGAAACTAAAAACAATAAGATGGTCTTGTTGAATTTGGAAATCTCGGTTTTGGTTAGAAGTCACAACCCGTAAGTGAGATTGTCACCACATTTTTACCACCTGCATCTTTTTCCCCATCTCATATCTTTCCTCACCTTAGCCAATGATTCAAAAACATAAGCTTCAACCTATAATCAAGCCGCAAGCTACCCACTACGTCTCGCAGGGTCGCGTCGTTGCTGACAACATCCTCTTCTTCGCATCAGCACCGCTCCCGTCGTCGCTACACCACCCAAAAGCCCCCATGTCGTGCTCTCCAACTTCTCCACAGTCCCTTGAGAATCGTTGTCAGTAGAGAGCACGCCTACCTCAACTCCCCACCACGTACCTCCATAACAACCCTACTTGCAAGCCAAAACACTTCCACAATGCCCGAAAGAAAACCACCACTGCATCGGCTTTTTCCTTCACCACCGTGCACCCACAACCTCATAACCACACTGCACCGCCCTCACCCTTGCACCTTCAATGCCTATTTCTCGCTCGCGAGCCGCCACAGCATCACCCTAACCACCAAAAGCCCTTCTTTACTGTCGCGAGCCATGCGACCACCTCCAAACATCATCGTCACAGGTTCTCCGCCGCTGTCCAGTCCCATCGGTGTGTTGGGTGCCGCCACCTGTAGTAGCTGCAACGCCCCTTCTAGCCGACGAACCCTAAGTCTGCGGCGCCGCTACCCTTAAGCCTTCTCCCTTAAGCCTTATTCAATATTAGGTTAAGTAAATTTGTGAAGCAATTTCGTTTGGGCCTGGCTCATTTGAGTTTTATTTTGTGCAAAAAATTTTAAAGGAGAGGGCATCGTGAATAAAAAAGGTTTAGCAGTGTTTTGAAACTGAGAGTGTAATGTGCCATGAGCTGCAAATCCAAAAATGGGCTTGCCCTTTCTTTTGGCCCATCATCTTTTCTTTCGCACTTTTTATTCGGATACGTACCGCACACCTCTTTTCTTTATTTTCTTAATGTTTAACAAAGGATTCTTTTTCCTTTAAAAAAATGCATTAATGTATAAAAATATTTTTCTCACACCTTATTTGAAAATAAATTTCAATTAAATATTCAAATAACTGTATGTGTCATGCAGAATTTAATTCGAAAAAAATTTACTATTTCATTTAGATAATCAAAGGACCACACATGTCAAATGATATTTAAAACAAAATTTCATTAAAAACATAAAAAAATATAAAATTTTAAAAAAAATTACTAAAATTTTAAAAATTAAAAAATATAACAATTTTCAAAAATTAAAAAATTTCAAACACCTCAAACAAACAATTTTCAAAAACTACGTAACCCTGATTTTCTATCTCTGATAGAAATACGTTGGAACAAGGTCAAACTCTTGTCGGGCCCCAAAAATTTGCACTTTGTTTCTTCTTTTGGAAAAATAAACATTTCAAAAATCACACTCGTTTTACTTATTTAATTAAAGGTACCATCTTAAGACGGACGTTGTTGGGGTGTTAATATCTTCTCTATACGTAACCGACTCCTGGACCTAGATTCGATTTTGCAAACTAGCCTTATCATTGGTTTTTTTGGTTTTTCCATAGTTTTTCAGAAAAATTATGGTGGCGACTCCTCTGTTTTGAAAATATTTTTCAGATTGTCGTCCCTGTCGTGATCCCGATTGCGACAATATCATATTATTTAAACATAAGGTGTCACTCGAGCGAAATCTCTATAATTATTTGAGAAAGAATCACACTAAATGAGAATTTGCTAAAATTAACTCATTTTTTTTTTCATTTATAGACTAAACAAGAACCTTTGAGTGAGAAATGTATATATTAACACTTTAAAAGTAAAAGTATGAAAAAAAAATCAACTTACCCTTACTCCATCTTATTCGCATTTCAATACTCAAATAACGAATATAACATTGTCTCATATTTGACTATGAATGTTGCACCATAATTCTCACTTTTAATTCAATTTTACATAATTAATTAAGATATGAAATTTAATATCAACTCCAATAAAATTGGACTAATCAAGATAACTTTTAAAGTAAATTCTCTCTTTAATTCATTACTAAAACCTAACTTATAACACATAATAAGAATGTACATTCTCAATTGCTCCTAGATAGCTTCAAAAAAATTTCTCTAAAATCAATCATATTAGCCAATGTATTTCACAAATAATATAAGTAACAAAACTTAATTAAAGGTCTAAAATTAAATAAGTGTCAAATTAACCTCCCAAGACTCCTACAACTCAACAAATTTTCAATTGAATATTTCTAATCTTATTTTGCATACAAGAACCCTAATAATTTTTTACTAATTCAAGATTTATCACTTATAATTAAAAATTTGAGTTTAAACCTACTATTTCTCCTTATCTTAAACTTTCGTTATAGCTTAAGGTAAAAAAAAAAAAAATTAAAGTAAAGGAGGTGCCAAAAATACCAAAACAATTTCTTAGATCACCTCAAAATTCTTAACCCTAACTACTAATATCTTTCACATTAAGCTCAAATCCAAGAATCTTTATATACATAAGCTTTACATAGATAAAAGAATAAAAATTGAAGAGTGTAATACCCTAAAAATAACACACATAAAGCTAACATGTTCACATTATACTAATTATAATTATAATTCATCAACATACAGTAATCCTTTAAACTAGAGTATTTCAAAATTCTACTACTAACATACAATTACAAAATATCTCCAAATTGTTTTTCAAATTTAGCTTATGCCTAAAAGCATCACTCATTCCAAATGATCCTCCACAGATCCATCTACAACATCATCTGCTCCCGTGTCAAAAACATGATCGTTACAGATAGATATAAAAACACAAGTACAACAAAACAAAGGGTAAGCTAACTAAATTTTTAATAATACTGAGTAGTTCAATTCAAACACAAAGATTAACATCACTCAACTCTTTCATTCAGTTACATGCACCATCACAATATAAGACACTGACACACTACAAACTTGACTCTACTTTTGGAAGACTTGTGCATTGAATAGACCTCAAGATATGCACTTGTCATACATCTCCACGCTATGAACCCACACAGCCTCCACACAAATGAATCATCAATCATGTATGACAGGGTTAGTCCCCCTGAGACTTTCCTGACCAGCTATATTTCAAGCTGCAGTCACCCAGTTCAGACTTCCTTCGACTCTCACCACCTAGTAATAATCGT
>Ga0099824_1005888_pt1 | contig 17092 bp, 4 predicted proteins | sample SiratrowhiteBW_FD_76837 | JGI IMG/M metagenome (GOLD analysis project Ga0099824, IMG submission 76837) | Root nodule microbial communities of legume samples collected from California, USA - Siratro white BW | ecosystem: Host-associated > Plants > Roots > Nodule | place: USA: California... | reverse complement strand
TATATAATTTTTTATATAAATTTATTGTTAGTTTTTAAATTATATTTATTACTAACTAAATCTATTTCATATATTAATAACTAAATTCATAGCATGTAACTTTTCTTCACAGTAACCACTCTTTTATTCAAATTAAATTAAATTTTTTGCATTTATTTTAGTTACACATTAGCAATAGATCACACGTGCCAAATAAAACAGAAGAGGAATAGGTGAGAATATTAAGCCTATTAAAATCGTACATTATTCTCACTATATTAATTAACTTATTAATTGAAATATTAGATACACAGTTTCATCTAGTAAATTAAGATCGTGTCTTCTTTTTACGATTTCATTTAATTTTATATTAGATCCTGGAATAAGGCCACTATTTACCCATATCTGAAAATAAATAAAAAAATACACCATTTCAGGAATTTCATAAAAAGATTACACCAATTTGGAAAATTTGCCTCAATTGTTCTATAACCGAAGTTACGTAAATACATTCATTCAAATTTAATAGTCACATTTAAGATATTATTCTCTAAATTATAAAAGTTGTGTCTTGATTAACAATTATAATTTTTGACCAGTGATAAACTTTTAACCTTCTTATAATTAATATCATAATTTATGTTACAAATTTAATCCCCAAGAAGATATTATTGAAGAAGAAATGGTTGGAAGTTTCACAATATGATAGAGTAAAAAAAAAAAAGCATATACGAATTACGATATAATAATTTATAGCATAACAATATCATGTTCAAACTTACCAACTGAAATAACTAGAAAACACATACAAATAATTTTAGTAGTCATTGGATGCTGCCGTGATTTGCTCAATGTCAATTTGTTCGTTGAAATATTTTGCATATGTTTATGTCGTTTTCAACTTTTGTTGGTATCAGCCTTTAATTTTGATTTTAAATAATTAAAAAAAGCATTTTCTTTTAAAAACATGTAATGCATAAAAATAAAATAAATACTTGTAAATTATTTATAACTAATTAAAAAAGTAATAGTATTTAATAAAACAAAATTACTTGCTTCATAGAAAATAATAATGCATCTTAAAGTATATTTGCAGCATGCATATCCTCCCAAAATCAGTCTCAAATTGTGGAATACTGAGGGCTGTTGCAGGCACAGTCTCTTTCCTCTTTGTACAGCTATGCATAAAATTTGCTTTCATAACATTTTGGTGCCTTCGAAACTGCTGCACAATTTTTGCTGTCATTTTGACAGTTTCTTCTCCTCCACATTTCAAACTCAGAGGATTCAATCAATGCTGTCATTATGAACTTTTATACTAAAATTCATTCAACCATCACTGAAAATATATATCATCTTCTAAAAAAATCACATGCTAATGGTTTTATGTTATCACAGAAATTAAATCATTAATATAAAATATTGTCAAACTATCTACATCTTATATTTTCTCCCAATCTAATTATTTTGTTGAAATATAAAATAAGTTAAATATTGGAGACATTATTTAAGTTTTATTATTTTTTAAAATATTATTTTATGAATACGAGACTGTAGTTCATGATTTTCTTAATATTTTTTCAGTTATATATGTATTATTTTTTCCTTATACAAAAACAGGTTTTGATTGTCTTAAAAATACTTTTTAACAAACTTGTCCATTTAAAAATTAATATTATTATAATTAATTATAAGAATAATTAAGATACAATAAATTTTACTCTTACCTACAATTAAATCTGATTATTGTTTGCTAACATATTTATCTAAATGACCAGAAAATTAATTAAGTTTTTAGTAAAATTTCGGATTCATATTTTATGAATGCAAGAGGTGAGTATTAGGAGAAAATTATATCCCTAGATAATCCAACACTGTAATTTAAATCAAATTAATTGAGATCATAATGATTGAGGATAAAAAAGAAAAAGAAAAATCATCATTGTTTATTGGACACTAGCCAGAAGGGAAAAGCTGAGAACCCAAAAGTTAAACAAAAAACAAATAACTTTGTACGGTATAAATCCAGAATAGTTAAACAGTTAAACTGTTCTTTCAATCAGTAGTATTAAATCCTCTGCAGATCTACACATACAAAGTACTATCATATTCAGTTGGTGTATCTTTGTTGGTCATCTGGTTTGGTGACACTTTCTCTCTTGTTAGTTGCAATAATTGGAAGGGTTTGGTGTCTTTGTTTTCAAAGAAATAAATAGACGGAATGAAAATAAAAACAAATAGTTCAGAAAAAGATATAAGAAAATAAAATCAAATATCTAATTACTCAATAAAGTAGAAATATGAGAGAACATGAAAAAATTAAAAGGTATATGATTTAATTGATTTGATAAAAACTAAGAAAAAAGAAATAGAAAGATAACTAAAAACATGTAAGAAATAATATAATGCATTACATTACATAGCATGTAGAAAAACATGAAAAAGATTCATTTCTGCAACATAAAATAGTTTATTTTCTACTGAAATACATTTTAGTAATATAAAAATACAAGCCTTTATTAATTAAACTATCTTAAAACATATTATAACTCATTAGAATTTTAGAGTATGAAAGTTAAATGATACCAACTTCCTCAAAGTCAATACTATTTACATTTTGATTAAAGAAGCATACAATTTCCTTAATTAAGTTGTTGTTAACTTAAAAGGCTAAAAAGGGTTCTTCATTTTGGTTACGCTTTCCTTATTTTTTATGTTATTGTTTATGTTAAAGCTTAGCATATAAGAAACAATAAAGAGGGTTGTGGAAGCCAGTTGGAAAGTTTGACAGCACAGCTTTTATCTTTTGGCTTAACTTGCAGTCGCATTTTGCTACAATGTGACCTTTCACAACCAGAAAAACAGCAACATGCACCAAATAATATTTGATTCTCTCTTTTTAACTACTTCCTCACCTGTCTATTTTGTCCATTTCACAAATTCATGCTCATCCAAAACTGCTTCATAAACGCCAGATTCCCTCCATCATTGATATGACACCAACCATGTCAGGTAGCCACAAAGTTGCATTCTGGCCATTTTGAAATCTCCCTCTCATAAAATGAAACAAACTCAAGTTGTTGTGTTGATCCTCATGTGCAACCAAATTGGTTCAACAAGTGTAATATAATTAACATTAACTAATCAACAAGTTCAAAACAGTAATATTTGATTTACACTATCGCCTCAGAATCTCTTCCCAGTTTGTCAGCAAAAGTACTTAACAAGGGCTAAAGATGGTGTAAAATTTAGCATGGAGGGAACTACACCATGAAAAAAGATAAACAAGTTCACAAAGAAAAAAACCAGCACAAGAAGCAAGGACTGGAGAATAAACAAACACACTAAAACAAATATTTACAACCAAGCATGATCACCTACCATCTGCGGATGTGAAAGAATCCGCAAATCCATAAGGGCGAGTAGGTATACTTGTTTGTGTGTTATCCAAGCTTGGTAGAAGCGAAGATGAAGAAGAGGACTCCATTTGACTTCTACCTTCATAAGCCTGCCACTTCTTAAGTGCTTGAGGCAAGGACATGTCGAGGTCAATGCCATATATATCTTCTGAATTCTGATCAGATGGTTTCCAGAGTTCAACAAGAGAAGAAAGCACGTTAACAGCATGGCCCATGTCAGGCCTTTGATATGGCTCCCTGGCACAACAGTGGCCAGCTAACTCTGCTACAGTGTGAATACTGGCAAGAGTTTCCTCGTTGAGATCAATTGCGGAGTCAATGGCCTTGCGGAATGAGTCCTTATTTATGGACATTCTGCGGAACCATGTTACAAGGTGCATGCTATCCTCGGGCTGAGTCTCATCAAGTGCTTTTCTTCCTGTTATCAGCTCCATCAGTATTACCCCAAAGCTGAAGACGTCAACTTTAGTTGTCACACGGCCAGTGACTGCAATCATAAAGCCATTTGCATGGCGGCGTTAGAGATGCATGGCTAAAAATCAATGAACATAGACAAAGATTACGCACAAGAAATCTGAGCTTTTATACCACCAAGCAAGCAAATCATTACATTTTGAAAGCATATTTAAAAACTAATGCCTTGGAAGGAAAATAGTCATGTCCATTTGTATGCATTGAACATGAATAACATGGATGTAGAGGTTTCCTTCTTGAGTTCTGACTTTCAAGTAAAGGATGATTTTGTAGTAAATGGTTCTTTCTAGTCAATGCTTTAACTAGAGAGTATTTACTTCAGTGAATGGTTGTAATGGTTGAATGGTGTTACTTTAACTAACTTCCTAGTAAGTTGCAAGAAAATAACTCTTCCTTCTATCTCTTCATGACCAAATTAGCCAAATATTGGGATAGAGTTGGTTAGACAGTGGAGACAAGAGGAATGTCATATTAGCTTCCTAGAAGAAATGAATGACTACTATTCTCAGGAATACCATAACAGGACACTTAATCATTGACTTGAAATATATTTATTGCCTATACTATTCCTACTGTTTATTTGAGGAAACTAACTAAATACGGCATAGCTCACAAAGACATGGTATGGTGAAGGGAAGTTATAAAACTAAAAGATACCTGCATACTCAGGTGCCAAATATCCAAATGTTCCTGCAATTCTTGTTTCTATAGAGGCTTTTCCTTCCGGAGCAAGACGCACAAGACCAAAATCTGCAACCTTTGCCCTCATATCATCTCCAAGGAGAATGTTTGAAGGTTTTAAGTCCCTGTGTATGAAGCTTTGATGGGCCAAGCCATGGAGGTACTCGACACCCCTTGCCACATCTAAGGCAATTGTCAATCTTCTATTCCACTCCAGCGGTTCCAGTCCTTCCTCTGGCCAGTTGAAAAGATGCCTACTCAATGTTCCTTGAGGCATGTACTCGTACACAAGCAGCTTCTCATTCCCATCCAAGCAGTAACCTAGAAGAGCCACAAGATGCCGGTGGCGAACCTTTGTCAAAACAGCAATTTCAGACTTGAATTCTGCCGCACCCTTCCCTGTTATTGCCCCACACTCCATTCTTTTCACTGCAATTCTTGTACCATCATGGAGTTCACCTCTATAAACCGTTCCAAAACCTCCTTGTCCCAATATGTTCTTCTCACTGAAGTTATCCGTGACATTCCTCAGAACTTGTATGGAAATGACCATGTTTCCGGCTTCAACCATTTGGATATCTCCTGCTTCACTGCCAGGTACGGTTCGCGTTTCACTAGCACCACCAACACTGACACTTGAACCTGCAACTGTTATCTTCACACTCTCATTATCCGACCCAGAATGCCTAGGATGAATAACTAGAGCATTTGGGCTCTGGACCCTGCTCAACTTCTTCTGCTTCATCCTAAACAGGCAGAAAACCAAGAAACCAATCATAGAAACCACAAACACAGCCCCAATCACCGAAAACACAATCACTCCCACATGGGAAGAAGACTTTTTGCCACCATCTCCAGAACCCCCACCGTTTTCTCCCTTTGAATTGGGAGCCGTTGGAGACACTGAACCCGGAGGGGATTGGCTACTCTTATCCTTCCCTATATCAACATTACCACTAGTACTCACATGTACATTACTCCTAAAACTCGGCACCTTCCCATAAAGCTGATTGTTCGCAACATTCAATACACTAAGCTGAGGCAAAGTAGTAAGCTCTGCTGGAATCGAACCAGTGAGATTGTTATCCGCAAGTATTATTCTTTGCAAAGATTTAATCTTTGAAAAGTCCGGGGATATCTCACCACTTAGTTGCATCTTCTGAAAATTAACAACAGTTATATTCCCATCTCCACAAGATATCCCAATCCAATCAGCACAAGGATTATTCCCCTTCCAACTCTCAGCAAACCTTTGAGGATACCCCATAAGCCCAACAACAGAAAGAAGAACCTGCACCCTGGGATCACAATCACCAGGTCCTGACAAACAAAAACTATTGGAATCCTTTTCATTATCCACCTCAACTCCATTGCCAAACACCGGCATAGGACCCTGGAACAAGTTATTAGTCAAGTTCAGAACTTGAAGTGTCTTGAGACCCACCAATGAAGCCGGAACTGGACCAGTAAACTTGTTATCCCTCAAACTCAAAACCTGCAAACTCTTCAACCCAGACAAATCAGGCAAGGGACCCGTAAAAGCATTGGAATGCAACCAAACCTCGGTCAAGAAAGTCATGTTCTGCAAAACAGCAACACTGCCACCCAGCCTGTTAACGCTCTTCTGCCCATTCAACCACAAAGACTGAATCTGAGAGCCAGAAAAGCTCAAAGGCAACGTTCCCTCCAGGCTATTCATGGCCAAGTGCAAAAGGGTCAAATCAGGAAACGCGTCGGAGCTCAAGAAATCCGGCAAAGTGCCTCTGACGTTGGCAGAGTTGGAAGAGAAGTTCTGAAGCACAGAAGCGTTTCGGAGAGTCTGGGGAATCTCCCAGGGCTCAAACGGGTTGTTGTCGATCTCCACAGCCTGGAGCTGCGACATGCCGGCGAAGAAGTCGGCGGGGACGGCGGAGAAGCGGTTGTTGCTGGCAATGAAGACTCGGAGGTTGGTCAAGCCGTTAAGCGAGGGAATGGGCCCAGAGATGTTGTTGTATTGGAGCTCCAACTGTTCCAACTGGGTCAAGTTCCGAAGGGCTGCAGGGAGAGTGCCTTGGAGATTGAGGCGCCCGATTTGGATCCGGGTGACCCGTTTATCTTCGGAGCACCTGACATGGTCCCACATGCATGGGTCCGCGCCGGTCCACCCCGGCGGGTTGAGGCTGTTCTTGAGAGCCAGCATTACTGAAACGTCGTCTTGGGAGTCAGCGAAAAGGGTCGTCATGGTTAGGAAAATGAGGAGGAAAGGTAGAGGCTTTAGAAAGTGGGTGGTGGTTCTGTTCACCATGCTGTTGGGGGTGTGGTTTGAGAGTGGTTTGTGTTGGGTTGAGATGGGTTTGGGAGAAGGTAATGTGATGTGATGTGTGGGAATGCATAGAAATTAGAAAAGAAAGTGTTTTGTTTGTTGGGTTTGGGAGAAGCGAGATTGGAATGAGAAGGGAACGGAGAAGAAGGAGGAACGCACATGGCAGTGGGCCCCAGGTATCTGGTTGTCGTGACCATTGCTGATGAGGAAAGATTGAGTGAGTGAGTGACTGAGAGACTCAGAAAAGAGTGAGAAAGTGAAGCTGTACTGTCATCCCTGCATGCCCCATCTCTGCATTTTATTATTTTGCTAAAACTAATAAATACTATAATTATTGTCAGAATAAAAAAACGTAAATATAGCCTATTAATAATTCACCAAATAAAGTTTCAACCCTCTGGCCATAACTGTTGGAATTAGAATCAGAGTAATTTCATTCCCATATTAATACCATGATTAGACTTTAGATAATACCTGAACTAAACATGGTCTTGTGAAGTTGATGGAAGTTAATGCTTTCATGCAGTAAACTAAACAAAAGATATTTTATGAGGCTTAAATTCAATGGATTATTGAATTTAAAGCAAAATCCATACAGATAAATTATACACTTTTTATAATAAAACATATTTTGTTTAAAATAATGAAGTACCGATTATTTTTATACATAAAAAAGGAAAAGTTCGGCTCTATGGTAAGGCAATCACATGCAAATATGGGCTAATGTTTTGATGGTTGGCAAGAGCAAAACCAGGGCCAGCTGTTCTCCCAGGTTTTAAGACATGCCTGTTCTTCAGAACTCACTTATTTTATCAAAATATTTTTTTCATTTATTGTTGAATTATTTATTTGATTTATTTCATCCATCAAATACATGAAGTTTTTTTTCTTTTGAGCTTCATGTTAAATGGACCAAATGAAAACAAAAGAGTGTTCCAAAGTGTTTGTTTGTATTATATTTGAAGGGCATAATTATAACAGATAAGCAAGGGGAAGGTATAGGTTGTTAATAACCCCACAAACAAAAGAAGAAAAGTGATGGGAAAAGAAGAAATAAAATAAGGGTGGAAGCAGCCAGATCAGGAAGTTTTCAGTTTATATACGATTGTTGTGCTGAGCTCTCAGTATCTTAGCTGGAGGGTATATATTAATAAGCATTGCTAATGAGGGAAGAGAGAGTTTAAATGATTTTTAATCGTTTTGAGTAACTAATAATGACACAAGGAAACTTTTTTTAATGCCTCTTGTTAGAGATGTCAACCATAGGTAAGGTACCTAGCTATCACCCATATTACAAGATTCATCTTTACATTTACGTTTTCTAACAAGAAGTTATATTTATGTTAGTTACAACTAGAGTATTCATCTCGAGGATTTTTTTTTTATATATGATCGATATTTTATTTAAGAAAAATCAAGTATGTATTATTTGAAATAAGTTTAAATTTAAAGTAATAGATTAACTGTAAAACATTATGTAGGTTGGTTCACCTATTTTCACGAAGGAATAACTTATGCAAATTATGATTTGTCAATTTGTAGGTTGGGTTTACCTATATTTTCGAGAAGGAATAACTTATATAAATTGAATGATTTGTCAATTTATAATATTTAAACTCACAATGTGATATCGATGCTTTCATCTCAAATTTATTGAGATAAAGGTCAATCACCACATCTAATGTATTGTTGAAGTTGAAATTATTTAGAGTTTAGAATTTTATTTTTTAAGTGTTTTGGAGAATTAAGAGAAAAATATGTATTTAAACTATATGGGTCTAAATTGTTTAGTAATGTGAGAATATTAGTAGATATAAAAAATAATATTCATTATATGAAATCATTTATGTAATAATTTAGGGTTTATTTACAAATTTTATGTGTTATAGTAAAAAAAATATTAATTATAATAAATGAAGTAATAATTTTTTATTTTACTTTAACGCACAAGTTTCTATAAAATTTCACTTCTATTTATTTTTCTCATGCATTTTTTCACCAAATCATTATTGTTTTTACTTATTTGTCATTTTTCTTTTTCTTCTTTTATTTTCCTTCATTAGCTTCTGTTTGTTTCTTTTTTCTTCAACAAAGACTAAGAACATACAATAATAAATAGATTATAATAATAAAATAAAGTCAATTCTTATTCTTAAAAGTTGTAGATCACTTTATAAAAATCATGTTCTTTACTAGTCAGTCTCTTCTGAAGTCTTCCATTGTTGAATTTTCAATTTTCAAAATTTTGATATTGGATTCTTAGTCTTGGTATGTGTAGATACCTACAATAATATTATGACACTTAAGTTAATATTCAGGGTGAATATCAATTATGTAATAATTAAAGACAAAAGTTCAATTTTTTTACTTTAGAATGTTCATTTATTTATATTATTTTTATTGAATTTTTATCTGAATTTTTAGAAAAGACCTAAATATGATTTAATTATTTTTTCAATGTTACTTAGTCATAATATTGTTACTGTATTTAGTTAGTTGTTTCGAATATGAGTAATAAAGTACTCTATAATAAGTCAAGAAAGTTCCTGCTTTCATAATTTCTAAGAATTTGTCACACTTGTCGTATAAGGCGTAGGTCAGAGTGTAAGAGTTTGGTCTTGTATTCATGTTGAATACGAAAAAAGTGATTCTATGTCTAGGTGTTGCTAGGTGATGTATAACTGTTATTAACCTTAATTTTATTGTCTCAATTTAAAACTTATATTACAATTATTGACTTAAAATTATTTCTAAAACTAATGTAATTGTTATTAATGTAAAATCAATTGATAGATGAAAATATCTTAGATATTTACTAGTCATAAAACGTCATCTTGTTATAGCTGAATAATTAAAATTGCTACTTGTTTCAAATTTGAAGTAAACTCTCATCCAAAATAGAAAAATAACACATAAAAAGGGAGATAAGGAGATAATAGAAATCCTAACATTGATGGTAAATATGAAATTGCAAATCAAATTCTTTCAACAATGTTGAATTATAGTTGTTGTAACTATGTCTAACTTAGCTATCTTATCACATAACAAAATGGAAAAACTACATATAGGATTCATTGGAAGAATGAGAATTTTTGAAGGAAGAACCCTCACTTGATACTATCCGAGCACAATAGCACCAAGGTTTAGAGTTGTCTTGCACTGAGGAACGTGGGCCATTGCAAATTATGCAATCAATTTACCTTCAATGCAAATTATCAAAAAAAAAAAAATCAATATTACATATGTGGGGTGATAATTATGACAATATTTCTCTTTCAAATTTAAATCCTAGATACTCAACAAGAGAAGAGATATTACTATACCACAACATGCATCAAACATAGAGGTCAAGAAGCACATTTAAATTTCTTATAAATTCTACCAAATGACTGCTGCTTCTAGTAACCTAATTATCAAAAGTCTAGGAACAGTGACCATTGAGGCGACAGTTAGAAAGTCAATTTATGATTACGAAAACAACAAAATTTCAACTACAGTGGGAAAATATGTCCACATTGATTTAGAGAGAAAGTATATTATTCAACCTATTTGATTGAAATGCTTAAGTAGTAAAGTTACATACACCCTATGCCTAGAAGAAAAATGATAATAAGTGCCAATATTTCAAGAAATCAAGTGAAAGATACATATTAGCCATTTTTTAGCAAATAATTAAGAACAAATACCCTAATCAAACCTAATAAAATAGATGGCATGTGGTAGTTGCTCTATATTGTCCAGGTACTAAAGAATGTTCCTGTGTGTGATTTATATAGCCTCATGTTCCTATTATGATTTGGAATCCTATCCTATCTTTCAAGCTAATTTTTCACATTACAGCTTCACGAGCCTCTTGAAAAAAATAGGAAACAAGCATTGGACAAAACTACAAAAATAACCAAGAAGTGAGCCAAAAATATCTAAAACATTAAAATAACTCATTTCTTAATGACTTTTTCATTAACAACTTAAAAAACACTTGAAACACAAAGCAGTGGAAATTGCAAAGTAACACCAAATCTGAATTCACAGAGAGGCAACAAGTGGTGAAAGGGGAAACATAATTAGGTGAATCAAATCCAAGGACTCTAAACGTGCATTAATTACACACACTTATTCTGTAACGGTCTTCATACATTTCAAATCTATTTAAAATAAAATGTAATAGCTCTTCTCCTTTTATTATATTTTATATCAATACTCACACAATGCTCTCTTTTAATTGTATTTTATGCACAATGCTCTCTTTTAATTGTATTTTCTTTTAATTGCATTTTATGCTAAGTGATTGATAACCGTGTTTTAAATGCATTTTGTACTTAATTTCATTATATATTAGTTGACAATTCTACTATTCACAAAAGGGAGATAATAGTATATCTCTACAAGTAGACCGATCACTCATTTAATACATAGTTGCATGGGTCACTTGTATTAAACGACCAAATTGATCAATTTTATCTACTATTTAAAGAATAATAGATAAAAATTATATTAGACTAATCTCTAAAGTTAAAAATTCAGATTCAACAATTTCATTTTATAGAACTCCAAGCTTTATTCTTAGTTAGTAGCTCAAATCCAAGCCGAATCTACCTTCTCATTCTTGTACTTTTTATTTAATATTATCTTGTCAATTTAGATATCGTTAATATCGAGATAAATTCAAATAATATCCAAAAATATAAGTTTATTTATCATCCTTATTCAAAATCTTGGTTTCAGTAACAATTCACATATAACACGTTACTTCAACTCCAATTAGTACCGAAAGAAAAATCTATAAAAAAACTCAGTTATTTTTAAGTTTATAAATATAAATAAATAAATTTTAAAAATAAAAAATGAAAAGAAAGAAGATAGTCTGGATATATAATTTTTGTTATACCTAAAAATATAATCAATAAAATTATATATGGACAAAAATTCACAAGTAAGCATCAAGAAGTAAATAATCTTTTTTATTATCCATAAATTAATCCGTGGGAAACTTTATATTACCACAAATTTCAAACCATTGTAGTTGTCAATTTTGTTGTAATGGGTGAGGAAAGAAATAGTTTATGGCAATGATGGGTTCAATAACAAGAACACATACGAGTGAAAGCGTGACATAGAGAGAAAATGGTAAAAATGAAAAATAGGAAAAAAAAAAGATTTTTGATAAGAGGTTTTATGATAAAACATATATATTAATAAATATGATTGCAGTTAATTTTAGTAAATGGTAAACCTCCTGTAAATGTGGTTCACCTCAAAATCCATCTTATTTTAATCAATTATACTCAAAACTTTAATAAAACTTTAGATAATATGCGTGGTTTCAATCCTTTAAACATTGTTATCTTAAATATAAAACAGCTGAATTTATATCAGAACATTTTATCTGTATAAGCAAAAAAAATATGATTATAGGTAAGAACTGAATTTATAATTATACTGCTTTACAGTCGAAAATAAACATTTTCGTAGATCTTGTTTGTTTCTAAATAATACAATACTATTATATTATAAATAATATTAAAACATGGTAGAAGATATCCATTTAAAATTCACACCACCAAACTCCACATTCATTATGGTAAATTTGGGACTTCTTGTCTTTTCAATTATGATTCTCCAATTTTTTTTCTCCCTCTCTTTCGTTTTTTGTACACAATAATGTCCTTCAGGACAGTGGACACGCTTGCATAGCATGCATGTAAGGCCCAATATCAGTTATTCCATTTCTTTATCTTACTTTTTTTAACAGTTTTAATAATTATGTTTCCTTAATAATCTGACTATTTTTTGGTGATGAAAATTATCTACAACTTATTATTCATATGGACTCACTATCTATATAGTCTACCTTCAACTTAAAAATAGTTTTCCGACTTCACGCAGAAAAAAATAAAAATATATTAATATATACATTACTATTTTTTTCTTTTCTTGCTCATTTTGTATTTTCTTCTGTTGCACATTAAAATAGAGATGCACATATATATGTGGAATTCAAACATAAAAACATTTACTTCTGCATTTAACCTAATTGAAAATCAAACATAGGCCTAAAGAAAAGACAAGTGTTTTAAGTGGTGTGAGAAAGACAGAAACAGACAAGAGCAAAGGAAGGGTGTTTATGAGTACACATTTCCTCAAACAACAACTCTGATTTTTTCTTTATCCCCATCAAAAGCACCATTGTTGCTGTTTGTTTTCTAGCCCAACCCAATAATTGTGGTTGCTACAATCTGCATACACGAGTTGTTGTTTAGTTTTGGTCCACATATGTTGTTGCTTTGGTTATTGTAGTGCTTCCCTAGCTGGCATAGTGTCCAATACTGATTAAATTGACCATTGAACTTGGACTTCTCTTGCTGCTCAAATAAATATCCATTTTGGTCTCATAAGGGTTGGATTCAACACTGTAACTTATCATCTACTGCAACTGTACACTTTTGAAACCAAAAATACCTCACAGCAAGACATAAATACTAAAAGAACACATTTTTTTTTTTTTTTTATCAAAGTCTGTTTTGGACCTCATCTAAAGAATTTAGGCTCACTGGTCCAATTTCATGTCAAGTCTATAGGATCAACACTGTGGGTACCAACACAATCTTCGGAGAAATTTATGCCTCATCACTCATGAATTAAGACATACATTAGGTGCACTTTTTCACTTTCAAAGTCTCAGAAAGCATTAATTTGAGCATAAAAGTTTTTACAGTTTGGCTCCACTAGTCAGAGGAAATTTCGTTCAAATATTCTTCCCACTTTAAATTGTGCTGCACAAATTTTTTCTTGTTCTTTGGCTTCAAAACGAAAGATATTTAGTGGCATCTAGTTCTGAAGGTATAGTTCTTGGGCTTGATGTTCTATGAATGCAAGAAATGAGAGTGATTTTCTCTACCTTCTTATTTTTTCTTTTTAAATTTAATTTTAGTTATCCTTAGTCTACTTAGATTGTAACGTGACCATTTCTTTGTTACTTCACTTTGTTTTTTCCTTTTAATCTGAATCGAAAATAAATTGGATTATAGCAGCCACGGGATAACAAGGATAAGGATAGAGATGCAAGGTCATACTCTACCACATGACATGGAATCGAATTTTGAGACCTCAACATGGATTAAATAAGGCCTCCACTCTAGTTTTATTAACAACTATTTTAAGTCCAATGATTAAGAAGTTTTTAGTAGCCCTGATTCATATTCAAAGAAAAAAATGTTTTTCTTTAAGTTTTCTATATACACATTTTCATTTCTTGATTATATGTATGTACCAACAGTTTAAAAATTCATCCAAATTCTATAAACCTCAAATACATTGGTGCTCGAGTGTTTAATAACAAATTTCATTTAATACTTTCTCTTTTGTATGAACTAACGAAAACAACTTTGAACCCTTCATTCTTAGCATCATCATCACATGTGCACTTCTTGGCTCACATTTTTTTTTTATTCAAACCCCATATTCTTGTGATGTACAACTACGTTGTGGACACATTTCAGCAACAGAATGATTGGTATTTTTACGAAAGGTCTAAGGCCCAATGGTGCAAGTAGCATTTGTGTCTGACTAAGACACTAGTTTGGTACCGAAATTCAACTATGCCAGTTAAGTGGGTTCATCACAGCAAAAGTTAGTTAAAGATTATATATAGAAGCTTACTAAGCAAGCTCTTGAATAAATTGGAATCATGAACATGTGTTTGACAGTAATTTGTATAGGAAAAAGCATTTGTATGAATACTTATCAAAATTGAGCATATGCGGCTAATCCTTGTCTCTGGTGGACACTAACTAATCAGCACTACCTACATGTTTATGGTAAACAATTGTAAAGTGAGGAAGCATGAGAATATATTAAAAAGTCACCAGACAAGTGGAAGAATTTGCTTTATAATGATAATAATAATGTGTAGTAGTAGTAGTAGTAGTAGAGTGTAATTATCAACTAGAGTAGTTATAATGTATATATTTTCATTACTGCAATGCTGATACCAATGGTGATTAAGCTATGCAATTGGAGTTTATAATAAGAGATGTGAAGTGGGTGTGTGGTGGGGGACCAATTTGAATAGTTATGGAGGCTAATGTGATTATGAACGGCGTCTTGGGAGATGAACTAAACGACGGAAAGATGAACTTGTCTCTAACTGCCATGACCAAAAGGTAGAGTGTCACTTGGTCACGTGCCATTTATGTGACAGGGTAAAAGAAAACACAATAGGATTTTGATAGACACGATTCATTAAATTGTGTTGTCTTTGCCACTGTCTTATACCTGTGTTAGTTTCCTCAGAAAAAAAGTACTGTTCTATTGCATTGTTTATTGCTCTCTCACTTTTTATTATTATCTTCAACGAGTTTTGATTGGACAAGGATCACATACGTGGCTAGGTTGCATTTGCCATGAGGTTTTTTAATCTTTTCTTGATCACTCTCTCTGACCTGCTTTGGACATGTGCTTAGGCCTTAATGGGCTAATTAGTAGGCATTCCGCTAGCCTAGGCATTTTTTTAGTGCCTAAAGGGATTGAAAAATTTGCTTTGATTTGAGAAGCATATAGGCCTTATTTCTCCACTACCCTCTGCTACTTTCTCTATCTTTTTGGGTATTAAAAGACTAATCCCCTTTGGACATGTGCTTAAGAGTCTAATGCTCCATTAAAATATAGCTTATTATCTCTAACTTTGGCTGGTTCAACCCAAAAGCATGATGCAGGATCCAATTTTGCCAAGATATATTCTTCATAAAGCACTTTTTGTAGGATAGGTATACTTCTTTATAACCCCTGCCTTGTCAGCCCTTTAGACAAAAGTGCTTCTCTCTTATATTCTTTCTCCATTAATTCATTATATTGCTCTTGGTTAACCTCCCCTCTAGTTTTTTTTACCTATTATTCTATGGCCAATGCATGGTTGGTGCTTTTTAGATTACATTCAAGTATACTGCTGACACCAAATAGAGCTATGAAAAAGGCAAGACTTGCTGCCAAATTTTGTCTGTCTGAACCTTCTGCATTAACTTCAGATGGGATCCTATGATCCATTTGCTACTATACTTGTGCAAAGATACCATTTCCTGTTTTCTTTTTCCTGTTTGAAGCAGTGGAATCACCAATAATGACCACCTTAAAGTAAATTTATCACTTTTTTTGAGGTATTTACCTATTGATCGTTGAAATCTTAAAATCACAGATATCATGCACTATGATTGGTAAATAACTGTGTTTATTGAGTATGGATTAAAGAATTCAATTTACATGTCTTATATATGAAGGAACATATTTATTTTTGACAAATTCTTAAAAAGAACAATTAATTCACACAGGAATATTAATTCAACCTTGCCAAGTTAGTGTTACTTGGCTTGCAAGAGGCAAAATCAGTACGATTGATATGATGTGAAAACTGAAAAGCAATGTTTGTTATACTACAATATAAATTGTACGATGGTCCAGCACAATGCAAGGGAATTAATCTGAAAATGCTAAAACCAAAATCGAGGTGGTTCCTTGACATCTGCTAAGCATAGAAGTGTGTGAAGACAGTGTCGTTGTATTTATATGCATTTATTTTACCAAGTTAGAAAATAAAAAATCATAGAACACCGACAAGACACACTAAAATTCTTTAGCATTATTATTTCTAAAACCATATATCGATGTGTTGTAAGCATATTCTTCCAAAACTCCATCAATTGTTTTTAGTTGCATCGGAGTACCGTTGTGATTGTATCCGTACAATAGATCCCATGTTGGATCCATTATCCATATGATGCTCCAATAGCAATGGCTTATGTATATGCATGTACAATGCCTACCCAAAAAAATACTAAAAAACTAGCTTTTATGTATTATTTTACTTTAGCCAAATATAGGACATATATATTATTCTACTTTGTCCATCGCGTAATAATTGATGCTACCACCAACCACGTTTTAATATATAATAATATTTGACAACAACAAATGTTGTTTAAATTTATAATAGTAATATTTATTATTGTTCGGTATATACAGTATAGTCTATTAAGATTCCAAGACTTAGATCAGTTTAAATATATTTTTTTTCTTAACATTCACCTTTTAAAGACAAAATCTCAACAAAATTTAGAATTTTAAAACGGACATTGATCTTAATAATATCATTTGAAACAATTTTGAACATTTGGAACGACTTTGAGGTCAGAACACTTATTAAGTGCCCTTTCAATTTTTATAAAAAAAAAAAAAAACTTTCAAC
>Ga0099824_1005882_pt1 | contig 17116 bp, 7 predicted proteins | sample SiratrowhiteBW_FD_76837 | JGI IMG/M metagenome (GOLD analysis project Ga0099824, IMG submission 76837) | Root nodule microbial communities of legume samples collected from California, USA - Siratro white BW | ecosystem: Host-associated > Plants > Roots > Nodule | place: USA: California... | reverse complement strand
TGACACTCTGAATCGCAATTTAGACATATAAATCATAAGAAACGGATTAGTAAAACATGAGATATGAGAATAAGAAAATTGTGACAGATTCTGGAAAGTTAGCACTGCGGAAGAGATAAAAAACAAGGGTTAGAGCGGAATATAAAAGGAAACAAAAGGATGAGCGCCACAAACAGTATGATGTTTGATAAGCCCTGAAGATCGTCACAAGAATTTTGAAATGAAAATTCTTGATAAGATCAATTGATCCAACGAAGAACCCTAGCAGAGGATTTCTCATGTCTCAGGAATAATAACATCAAAAGTCTGCCTCTTTCATTAAACCCCAAATGATTTATACAAATTAGGTCTGAAGTATTGAAATGCTTATAAAAGAAAAATAAATTGCCAACATTACAAGCATAGATAAAAAGGACTTTGTGGTTAATTGAGACCTTCACAAGTTTCTTTTTGTGCAAATAAAGCTACAAACCACTCACACACTGAGTTTTCTTCATCAAATAGGGGGAGATTGTTAAGAATATCAAAAGATTCAGCATTTGATGAAGTCAAGCAATTGGACAAAGGCAAACCAAAGCATGGAAACTAAAGATGAAGACTTATGCCTTGTCTTAGTGGGTGTGAGTGAGTGTGATTGAAGATGAAGGTAAACCTATGCAAAGCTCAGAAGAAACTACTTGGCACAATTAAAACATTCTTAAAAACAAGTAACCAAACTAAACAAAAGCTTTTGAGAAAGATCATTTTCAAAAATTCAGTTTTCTGAAGAAAATAAACTGATTCCATTCCCATGAAGTTGGTGTATTTGCACCTGCACATAACTAAGTTAATTATTTTTCTTAAAACAATTTGGGTACTTTTGGGTTTTTAAATACTTGGGGCTTTTTAAGCGATTTACGAATAACATATAGAGAAGGGAAATATGAACAAGTGTGTCAATAATTCTAAGAAAAAAAATTGCTTGGTTTATCAAAGATTAAAAGAAGCTTTCTTGAAGAACAAAGATCTTGAAATTGTATTGTACCATCGGAGTACTTCAAGCCCTTGCGCAGATTCATCATCATTGGAAAATCAGGCGGTTTCTTAAACTCGATTCTTGAGCTTGTTTGATTCAAATATTGTGTTCTTGGTTTGAATAATAGTAATTGTTTGGTTCAATTGGGTTTTGGTGATGCAATAGGGTTTAACATTGTTGTAAACTGAATTGTTTGGGGCTACAAGGTGTTAGTTTTGTAATTAAGTGGTATTTTGTAATCTTGCAGGGTGCAAGAATTGTTCTTGATTGTAATTGTGCACAATTAAGTGTTGTTAGTGAAATTTTTCTTGCTAGTGTTGTAAGAAAGATTGGATGTAGCCCTTAAGGAATGGTGAACCAGTATAATTTCCTTGTGTGATCTTCTCTCAATCTTCTATTTTATTATGATTCTGCACAATATTTGTTTTCTGGATTTTAGAGTTGTTGTATTTGTATTCCAATAATTGAAGCTATGGAAATTTGATTCTGTATTGGATCATTCTTCCAATCTGCATAGCTAATTTCTGAAATTGGTATTTTTGTAACCTTGCTTTATACCGTTTTGTTCTAATCTGGATCAGATTTTGGCTTCTATATTACAATTTTTCACTGGTTTGAGGTTCTATCAATTTGTGTTTGATCAATCATATTTACCAAACAGTTTTTGTCAAAACTATTCTAGATTGATTTGTAGATTCATAGATATGTTCTATAGCACATTTTGTGTCAAACTCTCATGTGGTTGATCTGTGCCTTTTTCCCTGCTAATTTCATTGATCTATTAGTTTAAAAATCTGGTTTGTTCATTGTACAGATTTAATCACCCCTTTGCATATGTGATTCCAATTTCTTAACATTCTCAATTGCTTGCTGTTATCATTAGTGCTTACTGTGAAATCACTATATTACCCTTCTGCTGAACAAAGATCGAGTAGCCTCTGCAGTTGTGTTTGTTGCCTTCTTTGGTAGTGCATATCTTGTCATTTGATTTGCATTGATCATTAATTGAGTCTTGTACTTGTATATTCTGGTCACTTGTATCACAAATTACTTAATTCTATCTGTGTTGTGATCGTGGTGTGCCTAATCTATATCATTGTATGTAATTCTATTTTTTGCTCATCTTGCCAAAAAATAAATTAGCTTATTCGCTTTTGAATCGATTCATTTTTTACACTGCACCTTGAGTCATTGATCATTGAGATTCGTGAAAACTTTCATTTGGCTTAAAATGTTTTCATTGCTTTCTAAAATAAAAAATTTTGAAAAGTTCAATTCACCTCCCTCTTGAACCCAACCTAAACATATTTTCATTGGAGACATATAACAATTTTGAAAAATGCATTTTAACATAGAGACTGAATTGAAAACGCAAGAAAATTGAAAATTGCGAAGAATCATTGTGAACTAAGAGAGCCTTTCAATGAAAACAGATCAAGAAAGGGATTCTTAGAGCTCATCCACTATTGTGATTGTACTACATTGATTTTCCATTTTCTTTTCACTCAGGGAAGTCACTACAATCTGTTTTCTTCGACTAGTTGAGTATTGATGTGATTACAATGGTGTATTCTTTTCAATTTCTATGAATGTAAGTTGTATTGGGACTACAATTGTATAGGGTTTACTTTTGTAGGGGTGCATTAGGGTTCTACACTTTGTTTGGTGTGTTCTTGTAGAGTACAAGATTGGTTCTTGGTTGTGTTGTGTGAGCATTGTTGTTCTTTAGGTAAGTTTCTTTGCTTGTTGGCAAGGAGACTGGATGTAGCTTTTGAAGAAGAGTGAACCAATATAAATCTTAGTGTTCTTACTCTCTCTTTCCCTTAATCTTGATTTGTGAGTTTAATTCTGCATAATTTATTGTCTGTATGAGATTTTAATTAGTTGTTTCTGAAATTCAATTGATTGTAACAAAATTGATCTGTACTGCAATCTACTTGTGAACTGTAAATTGATCTTAATTGTATCAACTTGTGTTTTTTGTGAAAACTTCACATTTATTGGTCATTTTGTATAATTGTATAATTTTGATAAAAAAATTTGTTGATTCTGTGATTTAATACATTATTCCTCTATGTTTCTTAATCTAGTGAAAAACTGAATCTGACTGTTTCTTAAATTTAATTGATTAAAGTTTTAGAACAAGAATTTGAGAATTTTAAATTCATTATTTTTCAATTTTAATTGATTACTATTTCTAGGTGGATTTCTGGCAAGCAAAAATTTAATTGATTGATTGTTGAATTGATTATTTTTCTATTGTGTTGTCCTAATTGATATTTCAATTGATGAACTTGTTTATAAATCAACTATTACATGAGTTGATCTTGTTCAATATGAGGATGTTCATACTGATATTTCTAAAATTTGTGCTAACATTTCTGGTAATTTTGTAAAATATTATGAGCATATTAATGCCTTTTTGTCACAAAAGTTGAATGCAATAACTATTGATGAACTTATGATATTCATAATAAAGTTGACTCTGCTCACATTGATGACTTTGTTGTTGTTCATGTTGATGTTCTTACAATTCCCTTTTCATACGTTCAGCCATACTTTTTGGAAGATTAATATAAGTTGCTTCATTTTGAGGAGAACAAACCCATTGCATATGTTCATGAATTCAGTGAAGTTGTTGATTATAAGTTTAAAACATTTTAGAGTTTATTCTTTTGTTTTTGTTATTAATAATATTAGTAGAATTTTCATATTTTCATTAGTATTGTTAGAAATAGTAAATATGGTATGATGTCTAGTATAAAATATGAACTATACTACATAAATTAAAGAAAATAAATTTCAATATATGGTCAGATTGATTTAAATACCATGTTATTTTTCAGAGTTGTTTAAAGGTTTTAAGTATATAGAGTAGACGGTCTATCTAATATGGTTAGTTAGCATAGATTTTAAATTGTGGTCTAAAAAAAAAGACAAAGAAGAATGAGAAAAATAGAAAAAGTGAAGGTGGAATTAGTTTTGAGCAAAAAGGTAGCTTTTTACTTATTTTTTGAAACTAGTTCCTGTTATTCCTTAATGTTTTTAGTTGTTAAAGTCTTGAATCCTTTTTATTACTCCACCTTAACTTTAACCACCTTACTTGCTATAAAAAAAAGTCTTTTTGATCTTGAGATGTGTGTATAACAGGTAGTGAAATTTAGAGATTTTTCAAGCTTAAGATAATGTTTATGAAAATGATGTGCTGAGCCAAAACGCTAAACCTACACACTTGAGTTTGAAACATGTTCTTAATGGTTTAAACCTTGAAACTTTGATTGATGGAAATTTTCTCTTACTCATATTTACAATTTCATAGTTTTCTGAAAAAATTAAAATTTGTTTTCTTTAGTTTTCTTTTCCTATTTTTTGCTTAGGAGTGCAAAAAGGTCTAAGTGTGGAAGTATAATAACATTTGTGTTTATTCACACTTTTATAGGTTAACTATAACTTCAAAGTGTTTCTTATTCTTTGTTTTCAATAAAGATTTGTATTTTTCATAGAAAATATATACTTTAGCGTAAATTATATTAATTTTTTATTTTTAGATAAATTTTTCTATATTTTTATATTATTTCATTAATTTTTATAGATACTTGAAGCTAATTCTTGCAGATTTCTCTCTAACATTTTGAAAATACACACGAAGATTGAAGTTTTGATTTTGAAAACAAATCATTAGAAAATTACAGCAGTTTCATAACATTAGAATGTGTAGCAGCTGGAAGATAGTTTACTCTTTGTAATAAATTTTGGATGGACCTAGTTTTATTTTCTTTTTTTTCATTTTTACTTAGAGACGTTGATGTAGTCCTAGCAGTAGTTAGTATTTTCAAGTTTTTACCCATTTTGGTTCTTTATTTTTTCTCTTTATTATTTCCTTGCTATTCTCTTTCAAATTTTTGTTTGACTATGTTTTATGCTTTCAATTCTATAAATTGTTTTATGCTTTCAATTCTATAAATTTACGTTTGAAACAGTAAATTATGGTAGAGCATTTTCTTCTTTGAAATTTTTAAAATTTTGTTTTTAATTAAAAACAGTTTTTCTTAAATATAAAGACTCGGATCTGTGTAATATTTAGCAAATAAATAATTCAAATTTGGGTTAGTATATAATTTGAGTTGACTCTGATTATCTAGAGGTAATAAAAGAAATATAGGACTTGTTATGATGAAAAACAATTTTCAAAATTTATTTTTAATTGGATTTGGATGCTTATTTTTAATATAAGTTAGTATATAAATATATATTATAAATAATTTGTATGGTCGTTTCCTCTATTAAAATCTCAGTACATACACCTGATGATTTCAATATAAAAGCAGAAAAAGTATATTTGATATAAGTGTGAATTAAAACTAAAGCAGAAAAAGTATATTTGATATAAGTGTGAATTAAAACTAATTAAATAATTAAACTACCACGTACCAATGTTTCTTAAACTTTAATAAACAAGTGTTGAAAAAAATTAAAACATTCTGTCTTTAATTTTAAAAAGATAAAAATTTGATCCAATTCAAATTTAGAAAAATAGTAAAAAGATTCAACTGAGAAAGGCAACTTCTTTATGACACGAATGTAATTATTTTCTTAAAGAATTGTTATCTTATAAGAATCATTGACCTTGTGAGTAAACCAAGAGGACACATAATTTATTTTAAAATTGATACAGTGATGTTTACAAATTAAACCATGTGCACTTAGAACTATACTTAAAAGAAGACAAGTCCTTACCCCACATAGCCCATCTTTGTTCTGTATACCATACACACCAAAAAGTAAGGGTGCTAACTTTTTATGCACATATATTTGGTTAGAATTAAGTAGTTATAAACAAGAAATAGAAATGTAACAATTGCTATAAAAATAAAAATAAAAAATAATATTTATAAATTGTGCATATAGATAGGTGAGAAAGTGCTTTTATATATATATATATATATATATATATATATATATATATATATATATATATATATCAAAAAAAAAAAAAAATAATATATATAAATTGTGTATATATATAGATGAGAAAATATTTTTATATATATATATATATATATATATATATATATATATATATATATATATATAAATAAAAGGATAAAATGAATTTGAGAATCCTAAACAGGTAATGATCCTTAATAAAAGTTGTTTAGAATAAGATATCCAATCACTAATAAAATTAAAAATAAGATAGACTTGAGCCCACGTTTCCCTTTTAATTAATAGATTAATAATATAGTAGTCATATTATTTCTTTTCTCACACACATTTCCTAATTATTTTGATATAATTTTTATATAAAATATACAAAGATATAGACATACTATGTCATATTGTATATTTTAATAATTTCATTACATAAATTTTTCTGGTGCAAATATTTTTAGTTTTTTTTTTTCCTGTCCCTCACTTTTATTGAGAACTGTGGAAAATGACAAATAAGTAAAGATGTAATATGAAATTTTGAAAATCTTTGTTAAATATTTTATTATTATTCATTATGTTAAACATGGTAATTATTATTTTGTATTTTAAGTTTCATTGTATATTTTTATTTAGTACACTACCTTTTTTTAAAAAAAAAAGTGAATTAATAAAAGTATGCTAAGACGTAAGCAAGATATAAAATTTCATTAAGTCATTATTTGAGCGAAACCAAACTCAATTTGTTTAAGAAAATAGTTGTATAAAAAAAATTAAAGAGAATAATATTATTTACTTATTAAGAGTTCTAAGTTAGGTTACTTTGACATTTTGTATCATGACAAAAAAGTGCATAAAATAAAATAAATAGTAAATAATAAATTATTAATTTAATAGTTAAATTTTGTAAGATATTTTAATTTAAAAGTTTAGTTAGCATAAAACTTCTTACATTGTTTCTATTAATTTTTTAAAATATAATTAAATTATTTTTGAAATCATTAATAGATTTTTTTTCTGAAAAAAATTAAACGTTTCTCTTAATAAAATAATCCTGTTTTCAATAAATAAGATTATTATCAACAGTAACTAAACTCTTTCTAAATAAATATTTAATGCAATTATATAATTCAGATTAAAATCTAAATTATCAGTTAAACTATCAAATTCATCATAATTTATATATTTAAATAATTACTAAAGAGCAGTTAAAAATTCAAATTGTCTTCAAATTTGGTGAATAGATGAAATTAGATTGATCAGTGTGACCATCAGTGGGTAAATGTATTCTTCAGATAGTGGGATTTCATTTTATTTATAAAAAAATGTAATGGAGAAAAAATCTTAATGATGTATTAATAAAACAATATATTAATGTTAACTCCCATTAATTTATTTTAAGTTAAATAAAATTGCTTAAATAAATATTTTTTTTCAGACATTAAATATTATTTTGATTGATAAAAAAATACTTATGTTTACAATGCAATTACATCCTTTTAGAAATTTATAAGTGGATTATCATATATAAATGTTAATAATTTAATTTTAATATTTTATTAGAAATTTTTTATTAATACCTTGACAGTCAGTTTAAAAATATACTATTTTTTTCATTGATTATTATAACATTTAAGAATATTGTCATCCATAACCATCAATTGTCATAAAAAAAGGTTTATACTATTAATATATTATTAATTTTAATAACTAAACTTACAAACTTGTATTCTTAAAATTTAAAAGAAAAAAGAAGAAATAAAAAACCCACACAACACAAGGAAAGGCCAAGGCAGTGGTAGCTAAAGCCAAAGCCTGTGCTATTCCACACACCACCTCTACTCTCTCTCTCTCCTTCCTTTGCTGTGTGATGAATGGTTTCTAAACCCTAATTCTCCTTGTTTGCATTTTGCTTCATTGTTTTTTTAAACAATTCCCCAGCATTGATTAGATGGGTTTTATTTATTTTCAATTTTCTTGAATAGTACTCTAAAAAGAACTGATCATATTTTTGCTTCTGTAAATTCTGCATTTTTTTTTTCTTTCCGGGTGTCTGAAGAAGTAGGGAATCTCGGGGATTCCTTGTGTTTCTCTTCTGTTTCCGGTCTAAAAATACCATCTTTAGGACTTTAGGGTTGCAAATTGTTGAGGGTTTTTGTGGGGGTGGTGACTTTGAATTTTATGGCTGCGGTTGCTGAGATTCCCGCTGATGCCACCAAAATGGATTCAAAACCTAAGGCTGAATCTGAATTCAGTGTCCAGAAGCTGGTTGACATGTTCACAAAGCTGAATCCCTTGGCGAAGGAGTTTTTCCCTTCATCATATTCTCCCAATCATGATCATCGCCTTCAGGGCTTTAATCAGCTCTCACCAACCCACTTTCTGGTCAACTTTAAGCCTTCTGCTAATGAGAATTTCGCAAACAATCGAAGGGTAGGACTTTTTTTCCTTTGATCTCTCATTTCTAGTTTCAGTGTTGGTTTTTGCATGATTATGCCGGAAATTTTATCTACATGAGAATTTGTTACATTGTTAAAACTTTCATGTGCTGGTAAAGACAGAATTTTAATCAATTTAGTGAATGACGGCAAGGGGAACTTACTAGCAATAGGTGATGACCCAGAAAACAAAAAATAAAGAAATCATGATGGAATCTTCCAACTGCATCACCTAGAAGAAAGGGTGCCACCGCAGAATGTCAATACTGATTCAAGACTGAAAATACAAGTATTTAGTCAAGTGACAATTTTTTTGCTGCTATAAATTCTAAACTGGGTAGAATTTAATTGAGTAAATTTGTGTTTTCTCTTCAATTTACATTATAATTTAGTATGTCTTTAGGATATGTGTTGCTACCTACAACTTTTGTCTTGTCTGTTATCTGTCCTCTTGTTGTATGCTTAACTCCAAATTTCTTTTGACATGTTTCACGCTACCATTGTCCTATACCATATTTTGATGTGAACATTCCAGTTTCCGTTTAAACAATGAGGATGATGATATCATTGATGTGACATTTTCGGCAAATTAATCCCGCTGACAATTGTGTTTACTGAAAATTTACACTTTTGTTATCTTGCAGAGAAGAAATAGTTTTAACCAAGGAAGAAGGCGGGTGAGTGGAAGATCACTAAAGGCTCAGAGAGAAGATAGCATTAGAAGAACAGTATATGTTTCTGATATTGATCAGCATGTAAGTGAATTGAGAATGGCATGAATAAAATTTTATCTTGATTTTGTTTGTCTAGTGCACCATATATCAACGAACATTGGCTACCAAAGGTCTATCACAACTCTCCTCCTTTATTTGGGATTGGGACTCACTGACTTGGCCTTTAACCAAGTGAAATGGCATTGTGTGAATTGTAATCCATCTAGCCGATCTCACCAAGTGGCATTGGGCTTTTGTTGTTGTAGTTTGTTTAGTGTACTGTTCCAGTCATGGTAAACCGAGTTATTTGAAGAATCTTTTGTCCTGGTGTAGGTTACTGAGGAGAGGCTGGCAGCATTATTCAGCAGTTGTGGACAAGTAAGTTATTAGCCTTGTGCATAGCTTGATTAGTTTTTCTTTTTAGTTTTAGATGAAAATTTTGCATTGCATTATTTTAACTTTCTCTGGAGTTCGGTGTTGTGATTGTCATTCGTCCCCATTATCTTTTCTATGATTATCACATAGCTTTATTGTCATTTATATTAAACTCTGCGCCCAGGTTGCTGGAATTTCTGTTCTCTACCATTGTGCAATATGCTGAGCATTACCAACATGTTTCTGTTCTGCTACTTTCCTTTGTGAAATTTTAGCTGTCTACTTTTCACACAGTTGGTTGCACTATACCTCTTAGTGCAGCAGGGATCATACCTGATACTTGAATTAAATCTTTGCTCCTTTTTATGGATGATTTTTGTTGTGATTTTTTTTGGTCAGCTACCCAAAGCACTTCTGTCCCTTTCTCTTGTTTCAATTTACAGTTACACTTATTCTTAAGTATGATAATCTTGGCTTGTTTTGAGGCTTTGGATGCTGTTATTGCTATATTTTTTCCATTTAAACCCATTAAGTTTGTTTGGGACCTGATATGAAAGACCACAGAAGTGGTACCAAGCCTTTACCTTTTAAAAAATATTTCATCAGGCAAATTATTATCTAGAAATAGTTTTTTTTTTTTTTTTTTTAATTATCTGTTGTTAATGTTACTTATATATATTCACTGAGAATATGTATATAACTAGTTTATGATATTAACTAGACAATATAAATCCTTGACAAAAGGGAAACTGTTAATATGTTTATCTGAAGGAATCTTAATTATTTATTGCTTTAATAGACCTTCTAAGTCCGACCATGATTCCTTTTGAGTTTGTGTGCACATATTTTTATCTTTAGTGTCAAATAAAGAATTCCAGCACACGAGTATAATGTTATTATATTAGGTAGAGGCAGGCTGGAGAAAACTTTGGTCATTGATGGAGCCCAATGGTTCTGTTGATTCATGGCAGAGTACTTAATAGTGCACTATAGGACTGCTATTTTTTCTATCAAGCAGCGTGGCTGTGATGAAAACTGGCATCACTTTTGTTTTCTGTGCAGTGAGAATAGTAGCCTGAATGAAAACGGTGGTTGTCACAACCGCTATGGTCAGCAGACCATTCAATCCCCGTTTTACCATGGTTTGTTCACTACCACCTGAATTTTGAAATTTCATGTTTTTCACCTATCTGCACGAATATTGGGTTCAAATCTGTCCCTCCTTTGAAGAACGACCCATTATGTTTAGCTGCTCTGTTCCTTGCACTATCCATCTCTTGAAGTTTATGCATTTTCTGGGAAATCCCCTGCTTCTCCAGTCGCCCAAAACAGTTTTCAGCTGTCCTAATATGTTTTCTGGAATCTGTTTAACCTCATGCTCATGGTCAAACCTTTGTTTTTTGCTGCAACTTCTTGAAACACATTTTCTTCCCATGTTCTGTTTCTGTTTGCTGTTGATTGTTTGTTCCATCCCTTTGGTGCAGCCACGGCATGTCCCAGTCTTAACTATTCCAACAAAGCACCTTAGTCTCAACATTAGTCTCTTTCCATTGTTAATGACTCTGGAATTATGGCTTTAAAGATTGTTGTTTCTAGACTTTGACTTTTGATAATTAAATTGTTAGGATGACATGCCTTTAAATTCTTTTTGGGCATTTATTGGTGTGTAAACTACAAATTTTTTCCATTGTCTTCATTATAGCTTCCATCCTGCAATCCTCCGCTATGGCATCATAGTTTTGTTGGGGTTGGCCATTCCATGATGCTAACCAGAATAGATTATGTTTGACCGTCACTCTTGGTTGCTGTTGTAATTAAGGAGATTTAACTATTGTTTCCAGTGAAATGGGTTCCATATTTCTTGTATATTGACTGGCATATAACACGCTAATTTTTTAATTTACATAGTCCTTCTTGTTTGACCTCAAGATATTCGGTAGCAGTAGTAGTCATTTGGCATAAGAAATTTGATTGTGCTTCCTGACTTCTCTGTCTGACGTATGTTGTGTTGTGGCACAGTAATATCTCTTCTCTTGTTGAATATCTAGGATTTAAATTTAAAGATAAATTTTTTGTTATAACTATTACCCTACTTATGTAATTAAGATGTTTTATTGGATGATTTGTGTTTAAGGTAATTGATTGCCGAATCTGTGGCGACCCACATTCAGTCCTCCGTTTTGCTTTTGTCGAGTTTGCAGATGAATGTAAGTCTTCTCTTGCAAATCCTACTCTTTTTTAATTCTCTTAAGGCATACAAAGACTTGTGTTTTCAACCATATCATGCGTTTTCATGGAATTTGTGTCTACAGATGGTGCTAGAACAGCTTTAAACCTTGGTGGTACTGTGCTTGGATACTATCCAGTGAGGGTTCTTCCTTCAAAAACTGCCATTCTTCCTGTGAATCCTACATTCCTCCCTAGGGTACAAATACTTTTTGATGCTTTATATTCATGGACATAGTTGGACTTGGAAAATTCTTGTTTAGATGTAGCTCTGCCCTTTTGCTGTGATAAGAAAGCTGATTTAAACGGTTAGAACACATACATTTCTGCATCGTTGAAATAAATTGATTTGCACATTTCATGATTTTTCTTATCTCCTTGCGCCCTTGTATGTTTTATTTTTCTCTTTTCAATGAAAGCTTTCTTAATTTGAAACTGATTGTAATTTATTGATAATTATTGTTTTGTCGTGCATGTGCTGCTACATTGAGATGTAAGTGATGGTTCAAAATTGTCTATTAAATGTTCTCTTTCTTTCGTAACATGCAGTCGGATGATGAGCGCGAAATGTGTGCCCGAACTGTCTATTGTACGAATATTGATAAGAAGGTATCTTATTACTTTTTGGGGAAATACAGATGTTTTTGATAAAAGTAAAACTAATTTAATTAGGAACAATTGACCATTCAGTTGGTTAGCAAGATTCAAAGAGTGTTAATCATAGCAAACTTCTTGACCTAATTAGCTATTTTTATCTAGTTTATCACGATAATTATAACATATGCCCTTCTATGTGCATTGTTAATTTTTCACAAATGAGTGCAGGTTTCTCAATCTGAAGTGAAGAATTTTTTTGAATCAGCTTGCGGTGAGGTTAGACCAGAAAATGATTTGGTCATGCTATATATGCTGGAACATATCTATGTTAGAAGAGTCGATTGACTTTGCCATTCAATTTTACAGGTTACACGCCTGAGGCTTTTGGGTGACCACGTGCATTCAACTCGAATTGCTTTTGTGGAATTTGCAATGGTAAGTCTAGGCTATACCATTCAATGCCTGTGCAGCAGTACACTTTCATAGTTTATGAGAGAAATAATTGCATCACAAACAACTAATTCAACCCATGTTGACTATTTTATGGATTCCATATGCTTCTATTTGATTTGTTGTTCTTGTGAACTGTAACGATTTAATAATTTTATTTTCATAATATTCTCTATTCATTTTGAGCTCCATTGTCTTCCACTATCCTTTCATGCCATGCACCAGAATTTGTGTTAAGAGGAGAGTGAGACCTAGGAGGACATTGAAGGATTTTGTTAAGGGAGATTTCATGGTGAATAATATAGTTGAGAATTGGTCTAGTTGAGCCCAACGATGTTAAAATTTCATAGTGAATAATATTGATATTTACCGAATTCCTCTCACTTTCCCTACACTGGTAAAGGGGTAGTTTATATCCACTTAACCAACCACACCTAGTGTGATAAGGCTCTTTTTGTTATATGGACCAGTATTTTTGTTAAAGTTCTCACAGAAGTGTATCTGTATTATTTATTTTATATTGAAATTTACGGAGTTCCTAATTTGTTAAATTTTTACTCATTTCCCCCTACAGGGGAAAAAGGGTAGTTTATGTTGCCAACGTTATGGCCATGAATATACTGAACTTTCATTGTTCTATTTATGATGTTTATTTTTAAGAGAGTAAAATGTTAAAGGAGTTTGTCTCTTTTAAAAGAATTTTACTTTTACCTTGCATTTTATTGTTTATTGTTCTAGATAATGGGTTAATGGATGAGTTATATTTTATTGATATCCTGAGCTGTTTTTGACATAAAATTTCTATTTTCTTAAATGGATGAAGATGTTGGCGACCTATGGAGTCATCAAAATTTTCTCTCATGTTTTGTAAAACTTGTCACAAGAACATTTACATATACTCCATAAAGAATTTAATGGTTTCTTTTGTGTTGTTTGTGCTTCCATTGTAATGAATTATCTTAACTTGCACAAGCGGAAGATTATCTTGACTGGCACTTTTTTCTTACTGAGCAGGCTGAAAGTGCCATTATTGCACTAAACTGTAGTGGGATGCTCTTGGGAGCCCAGCCTATAAGGTTTAGTGCCTTTACCCTAGCATAGTTTTTGTTATGCAAGTTTCAACTAAAATTATTTAAGCCATATTGATTTTTTTTCCTTATTATTCTGTAGGGTAAGTCCTTCAAAGACTCCAGTGAGGCCAAGGGTCACTCGTCCAGCATCCCATTAACTGATCAACATGGTCCAAAACTTGAGAGAAAGAGAGAGAGAGAGAGAGAGAGGATATGTGGTCAACTTTCCAGTTGAGACTTGTGTAGAAAGGGTGGTGAAACTTCCCTTGTTTCAGTATTTCCATCTTTTTCTGTCAACAGCAGTTCCTTTTTGTTGCCATGGCATATAACTACCATGCACTAGTTAAACTTTCTTGATCTTGAAACATTTTACCGTATCTGCATTGAAATGGTCCGGTTTCAGTTTTCTTGTTTCTTGGAGCCAGTATTAATCGTACTTTATAACTAGCTCTAATCTTTTACAGAATTACAGGCGTAATTCTTTTAGTTCAGTATTTTTAGCGTCTGAATTGGGCAACCGTTCAATCCAGTGAGGATATCTGATTTAGTTCCCTAGAATTGGAAATGAGTTTGATGCCAATACTTCTATACTACTGTCAAGTCATCAGAAATTATTGCCCGCACTTTAAGGTGCTTATGATAAAAATTGGTAAATTTTCATCTTAATTGGTTACAATATTGTAAAAATAGCATTTATACTAGTTGTATACACTAATTAATTTCGTTCACAACATGATTGTGGTGCCTGCGCTGCGACCTTATCATACTGGTTTCGTATCAGATGAAGTTAAAAGGACTCTGAATCAATGACATTTAAATTGAAAGTTATTTGAATGACTTTCATTTTATGCATTATTCGAAACGTGGATCCAAGGTTCTCAAGTACATTACATTCGTGGATGTTGCTGGTCTTTATTCTGAAACAAATCGGAATGTATCATTTGAGACTCCTTACCTCAATAGTACTTGTGATTAGGCGGCATCTCTACTTAGTTTTGAGAATGTAGGCACATATGCAGATTTGGCTGCAGCAGTGAAAACGCTGGTCCCCTACGGAACATGCATAAACATCTAAATGCAACACCTCTTTTTATCATTTTTTTTTTATTGAAAGATGCAAAGCATCTATCCTTGTGTGATATCTATACTGTTGTGTGGTTCCTTTTGGCAGGTTCCTCCATCTTTGATTCCCACTAAACCTGGAATCGATGCTATTATCTAAAGGTCTTTTTGGGAATGTCCTGTGCTAATTGATAAATGAGCTGTACTAAATAAAATTTAGATATGGAAAACATCATAGGGAGGTTGTTAACCAATGGTGCACTTCCATACCCTTAAAATGATACTCTCCATCTCTTTTTGCTTTAAAAAAGCTATTCATCTTCTTTATAATTTTAATAAATAGCACATTTTTTTTAAAGCTATTCATCTCTTTTTGCTTTATACTCTCATTTCTTTCTTTTTTAATATATTACACTTATTTTCCATATCTGTTTAATAAATGATATTCATCTTTGTTGTATATTTAACACAAATAGTCACTTCCCTTACTTTATTTAAAAATAACATATTTAGTAAAACTTTAATAAATAATTATGAAAAGTAAAAACTAAAGTTTTAAAATATAAAAATTAGAGTTTTTTTTTTTTAAAAAGGAAATTGAAATTTTACTTTTTATCAATAAAATAAGGAAGGTGAGTGAAACTTATTAAAAATATAAGAAGATGGATTAGTATATTTCTATTTGTGTTTAACTTTGTCTTTTTTAATCTATGATTGAAAATAAATTCACTGTTTAAATAAGATTTATCCAATTAAGATTAATTAGACCTTAATTAAGATTATTAGTTAAACTTGAATTTTAAGCATATTCTCTCACTTTTCTTGGTTCTAATGATCTGCTAAGATTCTATGAGTGTTAAATCTGATCAAATCTTCTACACAAATATTACACTTATTTTCCATATCTTTTTAATAAATAATATTCATCTTTGTTGTATATTTAACACAAATAGTCACTTCCCTTACTTTATTTAAAAATATTATATTTAGTAAAACTTTAATAAATAATTATGAAAGGTAAAAACTAAAGTTTTAAAATATAAAAAATTAAAGAGTTTTTATATGTTAACATCCAATTTTGTCCGACTAAATAAAATCATTTTTATAAATGAAAAATAAAAAAAAGAAAAAAATTAAAAATAAGAAATGTGTTATTTAGTTTTCATCATGTTTTGTCATTTAAGATAAAATAATAATAAGAAAAAGAGTTTTGGCTTCATTTAATTTTATGAATAAATTTTGAATAAATAATAATAAAATAAAAAGGATAAAATAAAATTTGTAAAAAGGGAAAAAAAGTGTTGGGTCTGTTTTAAAATAAATTACAAAAAATAGTAAGAAAGAGAGAGAATAAAAAATTGAAGGAAGTCCAACCCATTAAGATATTCAGTCAGAAAAAATAAAGCCCAATCTAATAAGAGGTTCATTTGAAAAAATAAAAAAAAAAATCGCCTAGCCCTTTAAAAATGTGTTAAAAATGAAAAATAATTCTATTTGCACCCCTCCCATTAGAGTGTTGTCACGTCACACTTTTTCTCTCCATTAAATATTATGACTGCCTTTTCAGGCACCCATTTTTAAGGCACGAAAATAAATTTAAAATTTTTAAAAAAAAATAGTTAATAGAAAATTTGAATGGATTTGGCTGATGAAATCTGACTTTAATGGGTAATTATTCTGCTTAATTGAGCATTAAACTGAAATTATTGGGCAGATTCATTGAAGGGTCTAACAAAATTCTATAAATTGGTACAACAGTAAGGGTCACCCACACGTGATTCACTGAGCAGTAGCATTACACAGTTTTTTGACACTGAAGAGAATTACATGAGTTTTACTGAATAGTAGAATTACACACGTTTTCACCATTTGCTACATTGTTTAAGCTACTCAACACGAATCAAATTACAAAGGAAAGGTCAAAAGAATTACAAAGAGTCTTCAACTGGTACGTTTTTTGTCCTCTATACTTTCGTACGGTTCATACTGTGTTGTATTTTCTTTGTGATTACATGGTGTAATATTAAATGAAATAGCAATATATAGAATGTAAATAATTTTATTTTTTATATTTATTTATTTGAGGGCACTAATAGAGAATTTTTGCGGCTTAATGGTCAACTAAGAACGGCCATGCACCACCACCCATAGAATCAAGAAAGAGCTCTCAGTCTGTCAATCCTTACTATGTCTGGACCTGGTAAGTTTCCCCGTGTTGAGTCAAATTAAGCCGCAGGCTCC
>Ga0099824_1005878_pt1 | contig 17126 bp, 6 predicted proteins | sample SiratrowhiteBW_FD_76837 | JGI IMG/M metagenome (GOLD analysis project Ga0099824, IMG submission 76837) | Root nodule microbial communities of legume samples collected from California, USA - Siratro white BW | ecosystem: Host-associated > Plants > Roots > Nodule | place: USA: California... | reverse complement strand
TATATATATATATATATATATATAGATAGATAGATAGACTTAGAAGATTTTTCTTTTTCACCTCTTTGAACATGCCTAACACACAAGGAAGCTCAATTAACTACTAAAAGGAAAGAATTCAATCAACGACATGAAAGATAAGAATCATGAATTTGGTCTAACTATAGACTAAGACGAATTTCCATCTAGAAAAAAGAAACTGTCTATACCATATCATTTAAATTCTTCTTTATGTCTTCAGAATCAAATCAGAAAGCCATGGACTCCAATCTTTTTCAAATCAAACAATTTATCAATCTTAAGTTCATGGATTTCAATTTCAATTTGTTTCAAACGCCACTCTCTTCAACATATTCTCACTAACACCATTACTAGTAGTGTTATCAAACAAGGAGAAAGTGACTCCATGTTCACAAAATCATAGAGCTGCCATCATTGTTGAACTCAAATCCAAATTTAGAGAAAAAATACATATCCTTGTTTGTATGCACAATGTAGAAGAAAGACAAACAGTGAAACTCTATCTACAATGTGTTAAATTAGAACACGCTTCAAAAAACGATTTTCTTGAATAAAATAACTTGTGTATAGCCAAAATTAAGAATTATAAAATAAGTATCATAAATATCTTCAGTATAATATATATTGTACGATACTTTAGGATTATTAATAAGCATGAACAGTAAATATTTTTGTAAGGTTATCTGTAAAAGTAATAGGAAACTGAGAAGAGTAGTTACTGTTGAGAAACAGTGTACATTTTTGGTTTGTTTGAAATAATTATGTAGAGAGAAGGTAAAAAAGTTTAGTTGGGGTTTAGACAATTCACCTTTTGATACATGTATGTGTGTGTATGGTTATGGTTCTTGAAAGCAGAAAGCAAAGATGTCCTTGTCTCTTTGATGGGTGATTATATTGTTGGCAGTAGCAGTGCATTTGAATACTGTAGACTGTACAATAAATTGAAAATGCTGCTAGCTAGCTCTATACGAAATAGATGGATGGCTATGTTTATGAAAAGTAGGTATCATGTGGTCCAGTGTGTGATCTATGTGCCTATTTCTATGGGTTTGGGCAAATTCTCCAATCACCATAAATTGCACATTTGCATCTATGATATAGACAAGCAAAAAGATTAACATTGTCATACTCAACTTGTAGGAGAGGTAGAAACATGAATAGGGAAAGGGTATGATCCATCAAATTAAGGGGTTGCTATGCCTTCCAATGGACTCTAGTCACATTTCAATTACACTTCTATTCACGGCAACTCCCATTTACTGCTCTCATACCCTTTTGTGTTTCTTTTTCCACACTCTTTCTAGTACTTGTTCAAATCACATATCCTTTTCAAACCTCAGTTTAATTTTCACATCACCAAATTATATTCTAACTTACTTTACATATAATTCTTAAATACTTATCATAAAAGTCAACAATCTTAACTACAACACATGACCATCTTACATTAACATTTTTTCCCAAACATTCTTCTACTCATAGTATAAGTTAGTATCTTAATCGCTTATACCTCTCGATCTAGCATCTTTTATATCTTAAAAGTTAAATTTCGATGTTTTTTTTTATAGAAATTATTAACAATTAAAACAACATTATATCATAACTTGAATTGTTCTTTAAAGGGTTAAACATAATTTGTATATTTTCAAAGAATTATTTATTACGAATATAATAAAAATATATATTTATTATAAGTAATTATAATTAATAAGTTGAAATATTTAGCATGTTCAATACACATTAAATACTAATTTGTACTAAACAACAAACAATGTACGAAATAGACTTGCCCTTTAGTGAAGGAAAAAACATTATGAAAACTAGTAAATAGTCATGAGATTTTTCTTTTTTCCTTCATCTTAAAGTATGATTTTTTTTTCTCATATTAATATTTTTTCACATTATCAATAAATAAAAATTAGGTTAAGAATGTAATTTTTAAGGCAACTATTATAAAAGCCAATAAATTTAAGTTACATTATAATATATATGATTACAACACTATTTAAGTAAATTCTTCTAAAAATATTCATAGAAAAGTAAAATAAATTCAATTTTCCTCATTACTTAAAATCTTACTTAATTTAAAAAAAAACTTTAATCAAACTTTTATCGTAAATTGATTTAACTTATGAACTTATAAATAATTATAAACAGCTTAGATGCAACCAGTATCCTAAAAAGAGAAACTTTCTTGTGTAATTTTCCATAAAAGAAATCATCTTTTAGAAGATACACATAACAATGTACATTTATTTACAGTGTAGATGTATTTAAACTAGAGTGGAGAAAGAACATTAATTTCCTGAAATAACGTTATCCTTGGTTTGGGAGTAGGGATGTGGAAATGCTATGAAAAGAGCAACACAGAGACTGATTTGGTTTCCTTTTCTTGTTTGTTATTCGTAGCTGGAAAGGTGGACAAGCAATGAAGAAAGCGATTGAAATTCAAATTTACCAACTAATATCCCAACCCATTGAATGTGAAAGAGGAAATACATGTTTCATACCCAAAACAATAGGTTAATTGGTGACGCTGCCTGTTTTGCATTTTAATTAATTGTAGTAATCTACCACAATATATTTATTTTACTTTTGTTAGATTCTGCAAACAGTTGGTAACACTTACCAAGAATTTCCGAGGAAATGTCACAAACACATGGTGTGGACAGATAGAAAGAAAAGAACTGCATAGCTAGATTCCATTTAAGGCCTAGCTAGGGCAATCGGAGAGAGAGAGGGAAAGGTGGTGCCGCCGCCCTCACCCCTTCTCTCTTTTTTTAGCTACTAACACAAATTTAAAGCCTATAAAGCTGAAAACCCATATCCTTCACCAATGTATAAAATAAAATATCATATCCATTGGGGACCCCTCTCTTTCATATTTCAATAAATTACATCCCATGCTTTTTCTTTTTCATCATCAATACATGCACAAATTGTTAATAAATGTCTCCACAATTATATGAAAATTAGTAGTTAATTAACTAATTCTAGATGACCAACTAATTGTTTATGTATACATCTATATCACTTTCAATATTCACACAAATCAGAGAAATTTATTGACACTATATGTCAAACTTTGTAAAATAACATTTTTTAAATACGTCAAGAGTTTTTTCTTTTTTTTTTTAAAGCCATGTGAGTATTTAATTTTTTTTATATTTTTTTTTCTTTTAATAAAAACTATTAAACTTTTTTAAGTGATTATATGATTTTAATTCTTTTTATCTTTGCTATATATATATATATATATATATATATATATATATAAGTATACAAAAGTTTTCCTAAATTAATTTATACTTCATTGCATAATTTTTCCAACCTATACGATATTTTATGAAAAATATAAGCAAATACTTACAATCTGATTATATATATATAATAGTAAAATTTGTTCTGACAAAAAAATGTTAGTGGAGGATGTTGCTTACAAAGTTTGGCATATGCTAATGTCAATAAATTCCTCTTTTTCCACATAATTAACTCAAAGACATTTTTCGTGAATATTAAAACTTATACTTTTACTTCTTATCTCCAATATATTAATTAATAAATTTATTTCATTGTATGCACATATATTAATTATTTATGTATCTAATTTCACTCGTTATTAAAAATAGTGTAATTAATTAATTTAACAGTCATGTTTTATATTGCATTACCTAGTGATAAAAAAATACATGCACAATAATTTACATATTTTAGAAATCTTTAAATCACAGGGTATTCAATTGATTTTCTTTGTCTATAAAAATATCGTGTTTGAAAAAATAGTAGGTGAAATGTCCCTGTTAAGAGTTCTTAATGTCTTAACAATAATGCATTAAACGCTACCAATCTGATTAGGTTTCCTTGGATAACCTATACCCTAATTCTCCTTGTCATGATCGCACTACCAATAACTCAACCTCCTCCCCAAAATCTCAAAACCATTGTTGAATCCTTGATATTTGGAACTTTCTAGAACCTTGAGGTTATCCCCATTGTCTAGTCTTTGAGAAGGACCTATACAATATCATAAGCCCCGGCATCTACGTGAATCATTTTGAGGCTAAATTGTCGTTAGGCATAGCTAACTTGTAGAATATCTATAAGTTGAAGTTGTTTAAGGACTAACTTACCTTAAAGTTGTCAAAAATCTCAGGAAGTGTTTCCCTCTAAGGTGGCCTCACTTTCTGAGCAATCAATTTCAACGTTGCATTAGGATTACCCAACATGATTTTCTGGTGTCGAAGGAGCATGTGATCTTATGCAACTTGTTCTTTGGTATGACTATCTTATCAATTATTGATTTGGTTATCCACTTAAAGTAAGAAGGAAGAAATCAACAATTGAATATAAAATGTTATTTATCTCCAAAATCTCATCTTATTTTAATTTCTTGTTTTTTAATATAGTTTTTATTATATAGAAAATATTGAGACAAAACTTTGATTATCTATTTTCTACATAAGTATTGAAAACAAAAACAGAATAGAAATAATATTGCATTTTAAATGTTATTATTCAATTATAATTAAAGTTTCACATTAGCAAATTGTATCTTATTAAAATAAAATTATTAACAGTACATACGCTTGTATTAAAAAAAATTCCTTTTTCTAAATGAAACATGACCTGATAATTACTCTTTGGTAGATGGCGTTTATTTTTCTCTCTAACTAAATATAAAGGTTGTTACCATCCATCCTAAGACCTAATTGAAAGCAGAAGTATAAGTAAAAAGTGTTAAAAAGGAAAATTTTATAATTTTCTAACTTCAGTTACTTGAAATCAATTACTGGTAAGCCTGATGTTAAACAAAATTGGCATCTAAAAATACACTTATCCCAATTGTGAAATTGTTGTTCTTTACAAATACAACACCTCCTTCAAATACTTGATGCAAAGAGAAACATTTATGGTTAAGTTAGCATGGGAGGGAGAGTAATAGTTATAGATTGTGGTAGATATATAATGAGGGTAGAGTGATAAGAATGGTAAGGTGCATTACAGCAACCAGGTAATAAATGGTTCCACAAGAGACGAGAATTGTGTAACACTGGTATGGATGACAATAATTCGAGGTACGGGGCAACTGTTGTCTTCTCAAATATAGCTAGCTTGAGCTATGTGTGTAGCGTTTGGAGTTTGGACCACCTCCTCCTGTATACTCCTACCTACACCCCAACTGTACAATGCATACATATACACACTCTCATTTCCTCCCTCTTTCTAACACCTTTATCTCTTTTCCCCTTCCTCAATCCTAGGGTGCCCTTATATATATACACACAAACACCACTTATTGCTTCAATAAATAATAAACCTAAACCTAATCCTTAAACATATAGTCAGTACTGGTATGATTTTCCAGTTTATATGTGCAGAGAAATAGATTTGACATTTGAAGATGTTAATCTTTGATTTTGGTCGAAGAATATCTTATAAGATAAATGAAAAAACAATTGGTAGTGTTTTGATATTTGGCTGAGAAATACCTAGGTTTGCCAAAAATATAATAAAACTGAGATTGCAGGAAAATGGATGTCAGCTATAATAATGACAATATACAACATTTTCTTCTCTCTATGCCTTATCTCTTGTTTTAGGTGGGGTGATTAACTAATGGACTTGATATGCCCACGTCCACTCTATGCCTTGTTTTTTAAGTTTTGTAATTATCAAAGTCTAATGCCTTCCCTGACTTAGGTTTATACCACTCTGTGACAGTAATGTTTTCCGAATCATATGCAAATGACATTTACCAAAATAGATAATATATAGAAAAGTAGACTTATGCTGTAACTATTACATCCTATACTATTGCAATCACCACGTGGCTCTTGGTAGCGATACATATAAATATAAACTATTGTTTGTCAGCTTGAGTTAATGATCATAAAAACTTTAGAGTAAATGCTTTTAACAGGCAATGTAAGAATTAGCAACGCAAAGTAGTATGAGACTAAATAGTAGTTTATTACGTATGCATAAATAGTACCGGAGTGCATTTATATAGTTCATCTTTCTATGGTGTATCATTTTCTAAGTTCATGGTCAGGACTTTAGGTGGGGTTTCTAATTTTCAGATTTCTATTCTTGGAGTTTGGGAATCGGAGGAGGTGAGAAAAAAAGGAAGGGGTTGGGGTTGGACCAGTATTTTTAACCAGCTAGCACTCCACTTGTAAGGGTTTTGATATTGAAAGGAATGCAAATAATTAAGATTTTTCTGTACGTGGATATTTGCTTTTTTATTGGTAAAGAATATAATGAATTAAAAGAATATTTAAGAGATTTTCAAAAAAAAATTTATAAAAAAAATATTTAAGGTTATTCAATTTCATTACTGCATATTAATTTAAAGTCTCTACATACAATATTTTTCACTCAGGCTCAACGAGTTTCACATGGCTTAAAATTAGGAACGAAAACAATTAAAAGTTTTCTATATATTATAACGTGTTTTTATAGAGACAACTACATATCTCATATTTTTTAAAAAGTATTTTAGAGACACTTATAGATCGTTGTTTTCTTTTTATCATTAAAGAATATAATGAATTAAAAAAGATATTTAAGAGATGTTCAAACTCTTTTACAAAAAAGTGTTTGAAATTATTCAGTCTCTCTTTCCCTTATTAATTGCATATCGATCTAAAGGTTATGGATATAATATCTTTTACACTGGTTCAACGGGCTTCACATTGCTAGAATAATCAAATTGCCTTGATTGAGTCTCCTATTTGCATTTTTATACACTTAACAAAAAATATATAGTACTTGAAACACTGGTATAAGAGTTTTACACAACATTGAATTTTCATCTTCTTGATAAACATTTTAGGTGCTCCAAGGCATAAATATCTGCTTTGGTCAAATTCAATTGCACTCCTATCAATTGTAAAACGCTCCTTCATCGACATGTCTCCATTAACCTATCTCTTATGGTTATGCATAGTCTAGTATATGCCTGTGGTTTATGTTTTGTTGTTCTAATATTAAAGTTATTACCTTCAAGTTTACCTACATAAACCTATAAAAAATACTCAACACAAAAAGAGTTATTTCTTGTATTTTATATTTGCCTTCCCCGTATCAGAAATGCATTGGTTAATCCACTTTTTATTTTTGCCTATCCCTACATTATAGATCCAGAATTATTGCAATGATTTCAAACATGTTAATGGATAGATGCACCAATAAGAAAAAGTGAACTTTTTTTAGAGAGTTTGTTTGTTATCTACCGCCAACTTTTAGTTGTGGCAACTTCATATCATTGTCATCAACATACCTCTCCACACGTTATTTTGGCTATCACTTAAACCCATCAAATAAAACTGAATAAAGTGTTGTTTTACCTTAAAGTGATGTACATTACTAATTTTAGTCCAATTATTGCACATATTCTATATATCCCTTGCACACTTATAAGCGAAGAACAAATAATTAGTAATTTCATTGCCGAACCCATAAATTGGGCATGACCTATATCCTACCAGGATCTCTCTGTCTCTAATGAATATTCTATTTATCATGACACTTCATGTATCATGTTTGGCATATGAAAGAAGAATTTTAACTTTTCAAAATTTACTTAGAATCTCATAATATTTCCTATTAATAGAATCTTGCAAAATTTTATATGTTGAACTCACAAAGTAAGTGTTTGTTTCAACTTTCTTCCATTTTCATTCATCTACCTATTATTTAATAAATATTTTTCCACAATCTAGTTCATCATTCTATTTAAAATAAAAGTTTATCAATTATACCATCTTCTTCTCCACTATGGTTTTATATCCATGTGTCGTTGCTCCAACTTCCTAATTCTTCTACTACTACATATTTGTTAATATGATTCACATATATTCTAGGGTACTTTTCAATTCGTTGTTCCTCTCCAACCCACGTAGCATGTTAAAAGGTAATTTTATTCTCATTTTCTATTTTCCACTCAATATTGTCCTCAAATTAGTTTTCGTGTTCCTCATCACTTCTTGCTATTCCAATATCTTTTCACCACCACAATTCATTTTTACTATTCTCCTTATTTCCACAAGCCTTCTCTTTCCGTACCTAATTTCCATCTCAACTTTCCTAGTAGAGTCATATTATAAATAATTTAAGATCTTTGATTCTCAGCCCACCATCTTCTTTTGTTTCGCAAATACTATCCCATTTTACCTATATTATGTTCCTACCTTGGTTGCCCTAGTCCCAAAGAATTTCCTTTTGAATTTTCTTGATTACATTTATCATTGTTGCTGAAATTTTGAAAAAAAAAGACATATAAAACAATGATAAAATAATGATTACAAATGTGATTAAGTACATTTTGCTCTTAAATTATAAATGTTTCCCTTCTCACGTAACTAATCTTTTCTTAATTTTGTCAATAACCTCTTTCCACAAACTAAGTCTTCTAGGATTCTTTCCAATTGGCATTCTTATGTATCTAAAAGGCATGTCCATATTGTTCTACAATTCAGAATAGCATATAATCTTTGTGCAATGGTTTCCTCTACTCTTACCTCGCCTATTTTAGTTTTAGAAAAATTTTCGTGTTGCTTCTATCATCTTTTATTGTCTCATTGGCCATTAAGACACTAGCAAGCAACATTCTTCCTTCAAAAATCGTTGACTGGGTTTGATTTGTGACATTATGTAGTATACTCTTCATCTTTAGGGATAAAATCTTTTATTGTGTATATGCAATGTAACTCATTAATTAAGATCATAAGCAAACGGCATGTTATGGGTCATTGTTATACCACAAAAGAAAACCTCAATAATTCAACATACGTATATGTTTCAATTTCTTCGTGAATTAATTTCTAGCCCCTTATTTAGTATTGGTGAGTGTTTTCTCATCAATTCAATGTTTATTTGGCTGTACTATCTATTCTAAGGTTTAAAGCAAGTTTAAACAAAAACGTATACCTTAGACAGAATTTTATGATCTATCATACCTAGTATATATTTTTCTTTCTATCAATAACTTCTTTTGGAATCACAATCCTCGTTGAACTATTATATCCGTTTATAATACTTCATCTACGCCTACGCAACATCTAGCTTGTTATGATTATTACTGCTATATTCCATAAATATGTAATTCCAAAACAAAATTAGCACTTTATAATGATTTTCATATCAACATAGGCATTATTAGGATTCCTTTGATCTCATGATTTTCTATTAATTATTATGAAATTGATTTTTATGAGAGTTATTATATGTTTTTTTTTCTTGATTTCAAAACTTGTATGAGAGACAGTGATTTTCTCAAATAAAATAAGTATTAATTTTTCTCTTGAACAAACCCTTTCGATATTAATTTCTCTCCTTTACAGTTATGTTCTTCCTCAAGCTTCAAACCGCTTTTAGTACATCATGCATATGTGCCCTAAAGTAGTCTATGCTTAGGGCTTAGTCAAAGTAGCTCAACTTTGTTTTTAAAAAAGATTAGTGTCCACCTCACATGCAAGTATGCAAATTGGGATAAACATCAAGTATAGCAAGTCAGAGATATTTTTTTTATGTTTTTCTCAGTAGACTTTTTGAATTTCCAGTTCAGAACTTTTTGCGCTTAAGCCTTCGTTAATAAATCTAATAAGAATTGGCTATGATTCCAATATTGCTGCTTTGCGAGGAAAACTACTTTGAATCTCGTTAATAACTAAATATATTTGTAAGAAAAAATATAATGGAACGTCAACTCATTTTAATTTTAAGATTAACGAAAATAAATAAATAAATAAATAACATCCCATCATTAATAAAATAAATAATACATAAGAAACTAAAAACATTAATTTTATTAAATGGGAAAATGATAAAATGTTAAATAAAAGATGAAACCTACGAAATTAAACTCCTTGTCACTTCTTTTTGATCTTCGGATGTTTTTCTCGCACCTCTCCTTATCATCCATTATTCAAAATTTTCACAATTACATCCGATCAAGCTGTAGCATGAAATTACACTTGTGATTTTTTTATAACAAAATGTACAAGTGTATAAGGAATATTCTAATACATAGTGATAATACTCATCACAAATGTAAACGGAAAATAATTAATGGGATTGACGCAACATATATAAAATTTTTGTCTAAGACGTTGAAAGGAAGACTAGCAAGTCATTGATTGAAGAGAGTTTGTGTTTTCTTTCGTGAGATGAATATGATGGTGCTTTAATTGTAAATAGAATATTTTATAAGACAAAATTATGAAACGGGACATGTTTAATATTTAAAGTTTGATGATAAGCCCATGCCAAATTTTATTGACATTTTTCCAATTGATATTTTTTTAATGATAATCTTGTTTCTGGTACAGGTTTGATTATTTTCAATTCTTTTGTCACTTTACATTTCTTTTTTATCAACAATAAAAAGTAAAGATAAATAAAAAGTCATTTTAGAAATGTTTAAATCCTTACACATATAGCAAACAACATGCATTGGACCATAAATTTCTACAGAAAATCAGTATCTACAAAGCTCAGCTCGTACACATCTGTCTACCAATGAACCATATTTCATCCCTGTCTAAACACCACACGCTAGGACCATACATATCAGTAAATTTCGCGATTCTTGAAATATTTAATTATATTAAACTTTCATCCATCTCATTTCAAATGTTTTGTTTGCATAAGATAATTCATATTTACTAAATTTTATTTTTCTTATTCTGATAAAAAAATTAAATATTAAATAATCAACAATGTTGATGATATCTTTTAATCAATTTTTTTATGTTGTTTTTTGTTTAAGTTCATCAATATTTTTTCAACTAACATTTATAATTTTTTTTTCAATATATGTCGACCAATATTGTTTTCTATTCATATTAACCATAATTATTTATTCTAATATCAATTTAAATTATCTTTACAACATTGTAGGTGGTTGAAATTTTTTCCGACATTTTAGTCAATATCAGGCAAAAAAAAAAAACTAATCATAATTAATGTTGGTTAGAAGTTTTCTTACTTAGCATTAAACATTTTAATTAATTATTAACAAAAAGTAATATCAGTGTCAATATTAATAAAAAAGAATCTACTTCACGTCATTCAGAAAAATAGTTTTCCCAACAATGACCAAGAAATCATTATTAATATCGAGTACAAAATATTAATGATTTACAATAAAAATAATAACTTTTTAAATAAAAAAAAATCTTACCAAAATTAATAAAAAATGTTGATATCAAATAAAAAGTAATAATCGTAACAATGTTTTGCTGTTAGTCAAATCCGTGTCACTTAATCAAATTGATTTAAGAAGATAATATGAAAAGAAAGCTCATGAATTTGGGGATATGAAAAAATTTAAATTCTTATTTTTTTTAGTAAAATTTTAAATTGTGTAATTTTAAATAATTCAATTATTCTTATAAAATTCTAAAATGTTAATTTCTTTTAAAATCTATTACCTAATATATGGTCATTACTTCTTTCAATCCTTCAATCTTGAGTGAAGGAGATCGTGAACACTATTAATTAGATATCGAAATCCTAGTCTAATTTGAGGGAAGAGCAATTTTTCATCTATTACACTCTACCAACAAGATTAAATCTGTTGATGTCTTCACAAAATTATCGATCATTTTAGTTTTTAAAATTTCGATTCTAATCTCATATTACTTTTTATATTTACAACTTGAAATATGTCAAAAATAATGAAAAAAAAAAAATTAGATTGGGGGGAGAATAACGGAAGAGAAAGAAAAGTACAAATTGAGCAGACTATTTAAAGGGAATAGAAAGTGAGTAGAAAGTTTGTAATTTTTTTTATTGATATAATAGAATAAATTTAATTATATATTAATATATTTAAAAATAATTTACGAAATAAATTTTGAAAAATAAGTTAATATAATTTTTTAAAATTAAATTAAATTTAGATTAAATTTAAACTAAAATAGAATATAAAAAGTTATATTTTAAAATAATAATCTATTAAATAAATTATTTTACTTTTTAAATTAATTAATTTTATTTATTGTTATTTTAATATTTTAATTATTTATTTTAAAAATAAATTCATTAATAAATTTAATAATATTAAAAAACTTAATCTATTGAATAAAATTGTATAACGATTGTATATATCTAAATATAATATAGTATTTATAACATAATTTAATTATGTTTATTACGTTATAAATATTATATTATATTATATTTATATAAACAATCAACTACTGAAAGTATAATTATGTAAGGATTTTATTATATTTTTTTATTATTTTAAAGTGGAAGTTATAATATCTTTTTATTCTTGATTTTCAGTTCATTTTTTTTATTTTTCATATTTTATATTTCTCTCTTGCATAGTAAATTTATGTTCTTCCATCGATTAATCTAAACAGGGATAAAATCTATATCTCTTTCTTTTTATATTTTCTCTTTAATCTGATTTTGGTTGCGATATTACTAATTTAACTTTTATTAGGAAGTCATCAACTCGCATTATCGAATTAAATCAAAACATCATTAGATTAAGTCAAGACATCATCGACTCTAACATACCTTTTTCATTTGATGCGGCATAATTTCTATTTAGTTAAAGTTGATCATAGTTTTTTTTTTATTATTATCATCATCAAAAATATGTTTTTTATATATATGACAACGTTATTTCTCAACTAATGTTAGAAAGTGTTCGGTTTTTCAAATTTCAACAATATTTTTTAATTGATTCCAAACGTAATTTTTTTCCATTAATACCAGCAGATGATGTTATTTTTAATTTATGTTAATTGAAATTATTTTCAATTAATATTAATTAAAAGGTGAGTTAAAATTAGTTTTCAACCAATGTTAGTCAAGGTTATCTTAACCAACTTTGATAAGATTATTATTCGATTATTATAAATGAAAACTTTTACTTGATATTCGATTATTATAAATGAAAACTTTTATTTTTGGTTAACATGAGATTATTATTCAAAGTGTAATTAGAACTATTTTTCTATTGATGTTTGTTAAAAAAAAATTGAACCAAAATCAGTAAGGATATTTATGGGTAGATGTCAACTATATTTCTTTTTGAAATTTTAGTGGTTCTTTGTTGATATTTACAAGGTTAAATTAGTTATTTTATATTTATTAATTAAAATACTTTCTTTAAATAAAAAAATTAATTTAAATTATTTTATCTGAACGATATCGGAAAAATTAAACAATTTAAAATAAACATAATTTAAATTTAATATATTTGAATTTTTTTAAATATATAATATTTGTTATCTAAAATATCTTTACCTCAAAGGAACGTCGAAATCAAAGGTGAGTTAACAATGGAATTTGAAGAAGTATTCCGTAAAAAAAAAATAAAAATAAAAAAATAAAAAATAAAAAATAAAAATATTTGCGAATATTTAAGATATAAAGATGAGTTAACAGTGGAATTTGAAGAAGTATTCCATAATTGCATATATTTTCTTTCCCTACTCTGATGTTGCTCACCGTCTTTTATTTATTTATTTATTTTTTAATTGAGGACAATTTGTTGTTAGTTATTTCTACTTTACTCTCGCCTTATCATATATTTGTCCAAAATTTAGTTGGTTTAAACTTAATCTATCAATATGCACTAATTCAGTTTACCTGGTCAATCTGACAAGTTATTGTTTTTATAAAAATAATAATAATTTTATTAACAGCTTAGGTTTAGAATTCTTATTATGTAAATTTTGAAGTTTTAAATTTTCTTAAAAAATCAAAAATATAAATCTGTAGATTTCTACTCTACTTTATAAACTTAACTTCCTTAATATTAATAGAAAAATATATTTAAAATTAAACTTAGGATAAGTTATTAATCTATTCTATATCCTTTAACAAAATTTGTCAACATGTTTTTCACAAATAATGGTTGGATAATAGTTGAATAAACTTGATTAGAATATATATATCCTAATTTTTGCCGCCCCTAAACTCGTCGAAAATTTACCAAATGTAGATTACATAAACCTCTTGAAGACAATTAGGAATGACGAAAAAATTGGTACGTGTAAGTACTCATACATAAATTCCACCATAAATAATGAATTTCTAAACGAATATAGATAATTTAAACTTTTTCCCATCTATTTATAAGTGGGGTAATGTAAAATTACACTACCTGCTTTCATGGGCATTAGCTAACTGCAAGTGTATATTTAAGTGCTATAATTAAGTATGCCAGAAAAGTACTTTAACATGTACCTACGATTTATCTTCTGTTCGTGTAGGTTTTGGTGATGAATATTAATTTTACATCTATCATTATAACTCTGTCTCTATAGATTTAAAGTGGGATATGGTGAGACTTTTAAGGCATGTTTCCATATTATCACAATATTACGATCATTCTATCACTACTATAACAGTGATGCAATTCAGATAGATTATTTAGTTTAGAAAACTTTGTATTAAAGTAAAATATTTCGTCTCAAATTCAATTGAATAAAATTTCAGACAAATTTCAAATGGACTTATAATATTGTTTGAATAAATGTTAGACGATTTAAAAACTTATTCATTTGCCATTTTTCATGACTTTGGGACACAACTTTTGTGTTACTTATGGGACAAATTAAAAGATTACATGGAAATTAGAATTACAAAGCTTTAATGTGAATATTTTAAGGAGCCATTTAATGGATAAGGTTTCTTCAATCTTTGGCCAATGGTTTTGGGCTGTACACAACGGACAGAGAGTGATTGAAATAACTCTTTCATTGTCTTTCAGAATTTTTTTTGTGGTTACAGAACAACACCCAATTAACTAACGAAAAATTAAGATAATCCACGACGTTAACCAAAACAAAAAAAAAAAAAAAATTGTTTGTGTAAATATTGAAACATCATTTTCAAGAATATAAGAACCAAAAATGAAAATTAACACAAGTATATGTGCAGAAAACTATTGAATGATTCTGCATACTTTTTATCGTATTAAAAGTTTCCTATCTAATTTTAATTTGGATCAGTGAAGAGTACAGGTCCCTCAGTTGCTCCACTGATCCGTCACTACACACATTCAATCTAATTTACAAACTTTTTACCTAACATTTATAGCAAAATGTTCAACTTTCCTCCACATGGTGGTCCATTGTCTTTTTTTATCTATATGTTCACACCCAATTTTTTCAGATAATAATGAAAATACTCTTCAAAACGTTTGTTAATCCACCAATCCCAGCCATGAATTAACGAACATCAACCTTTAATCCTATTTTTAATTAAACATCTGCACATGAAAACATTAAAACAAAAGCTCTTGTGCCAATTCACACACAAGCCAGAAAGGAACATAAAATTTTTCACAGCAATTGAAGTTTAGTATCTTAATGGGTATGTATGAGGAAGTCATAGAGATATGAACAAAATGATGATGATGATGAAACATAAAGCCATATATGAAAAATAGGCATATAGAGACACAAAGATAAGCATGGGGAGAAAGGATAAAATGATCCGATGCGGGATGGAGTTGCTGATAAGAGGATAGCCCTACGAAAATAGCCATTAGGCAATGCACACAGATGGGACAAAATGATCTGATGAGGGAGAGTTTATCAAAAGGACAAAACATCATTGATCTATCACAGACTCAATGATCCAAAAAATCTGGCACCACCATGGGATAAAGGGAGACCACAGAAATAGAGGGTGGGACCATATGTAAGGGAATGGGGACACATTCAAATCAACCAGATTGCTGGAAAAAGGAACTTTATTCAGTGGTGGTGAGCTTACCCAATAATTCCATTTGAAGAGCATATATAACTAAATGTAAGAGACACATCAAGTGCACACAATATATAAATAGTATAGCTTCAGCCTGCACCTAGGTAGGTAGCTGTTCAACCATATGTTATTACAGTTTCCATTTTTCAGCCTTCAGATCATGCAAACCAAACCAAACTCATCTTCTCTTTGTCCTCTAACACAAATCAAAAATCCATATATATTTACGTGTATTCTTTTATACTTACATAACCCTAAAAACCAAACCCTAAAACCACACGAGATATATATGTGGAAAAGTAAAGAAAATGAAAATGAAAATGAAGGTTGTGTTAGGTGTGTGGGCTTAGTCCTAGAAGTAGAACACAGGGTCTGAGAAAACCGTTGGGCTATGTTGCTGTTAGGTCGCTTTCGAAGCATGAATTGCGTAGGCTCTAGGAAGAGATTAGGTTTGTAGAGGGTGGAGGGTTCTTGGTGTAGTTTCATTTATTCATGTATTGTAACCATGTCTTGGCTTTTGTTTCTCGCTTTTGTTGCTTTCCATTACTGCAAAATTGTATGAGGATATTTATGATGGATTCATCTGCCAGCCAAGCTGTATCCGCTGACTTCTTGAGACCATATGCCACCATTTCCTGCATTAACTTCTCTCATCAATACCCTCTAATCTTCTTCACACACCCCATTGTTAGGGACACATCAATTTTCACCTTTCTCTCCCTGTCACTCTCTCCACTTTTATACTATCACTAACAACCAAATTTTCTACTTTCCTCCAAACTGCTCCACTTCTTCTATGCAATCTCATCTACAATATGCTTCCCCTACATTTTTCGCAGATAACTAAGTTTTCTGCTTTCTAGATACTCTACCCTTCATTTAAACCCTAACTTAAATAATATTATTTATCCATGCACATTTTTAAATATCTATAATACTTTTTGAATTTTGAGAATACTTTTTTTTATTAAATAGACTAGGTCAGAGGAAAGTTGTGTTATCATATACGTGGGATAGGGAAACTTTATTAAGGGCAAGGGACACTCTGATGCACAAAAACACCCATTTGAAAAAAGAACTTTGAACGCAATTTATTCGTTTTTAATTCAAGTCCTCGGTTTTGATTAATACTTATCAAGTCTAGAACACCATTAAATAAAATACCTCAAAAATACAGTATTGTTTCCTAGCTAATAGATGATACCAAAATTGACCAACATCATATAATGTGTGCATTGGGTAGAAATATATCATTAAGAAAAACCCCTAGTATAGCCAAGTAATGCATAGATTGTGTTCAAAATCTTGTTTGTCACTATACAAATTAGGAATAGGTTACGATTATATATATATATATATATATA
>Ga0099824_1005874_pt1 | contig 17135 bp, 14 predicted proteins | sample SiratrowhiteBW_FD_76837 | JGI IMG/M metagenome (GOLD analysis project Ga0099824, IMG submission 76837) | Root nodule microbial communities of legume samples collected from California, USA - Siratro white BW | ecosystem: Host-associated > Plants > Roots > Nodule | place: USA: California... | reverse complement strand
GCGCTGGCCTCGGCTTCGCTGAGGCAGGCGTTGCAGGACATGCCGGAGCTGACCGAGATCTCCAAGAACATCATGTTCGAGGAGACGAAAGAGGGACTCAACCTCGAGATCGTCGACCAGGATGGCCGCTCGATGTTCGCCGACGGCTCCAGGGAGCCGTATGACCGCACCCGCCGGCTGATCCAGAAGCTCGCCGCGCCGCTGAAGGCGACGCCGCTCCGGATTGCGATCGTAGGACATACTGCCGCAGGCTTCGTGCCTGCGCGCAGCGATTACGACGGCTTCGACCTGTCGGCGGACCGCGCCAATGCGGTGCGCCAGATCCTGGAGCGGGAGGGATTGCCGCCGTCCCATATTTTCGCGGTTTCCGGCAAGGCTGACGGCGAACCGCTGTTTCCCGACGATCCAACGCTTCCCGCCAATCGTCGCGTGACCATCACGTTAATGCGCGAAAATCCGCCGTTGCCGCCGGACTTGAAACCGTAAATCTGAGGTATCATGTTGCTGTAGACGCGGCTGTGTTGCTCTGTTGACACGCGCGACGGAAGCGTCGATAGCCGCGCGGATCAAATCAACCGATCGAGCGTTCCAACCTCGCCATGGCTGTCAGCGTCTCATCCACCGAAGCCCAAGAGGGGCAAGGCACCTCGGGCTTCTGGGCCCTGACGTTGGGCAGCATTGGCGTGGTGTTCGGCGACATCGGAACTTCGCCACTCTACGCATTCCGCGAGGCGGTCGGCGGCGCCGCGCACGGGCAGCCGGTCACCCGCATCATGGTGCTCGGCGTGCTCAGCCTGATTCTGTGGGCGCTGTTCACCGTCGTCACCGCGAAATACGTGCTGCTGCTGCTGCGCGCCGACAACAACGGTGAGGGCGGCACGCTGTCCTTGATGGAGCTCGGCCAGCGCGCGATCGGAAGCCGGAGCTGGCCGCTGCTGGTGCTCGGCGTGATCGGCGCCTCGATGTTCATCGGCGATTCCATGATCACGCCGGCGATCTCGGTGCTGTCGGCAGTCGAAGGCCTCAAGCTCGCCACCCCGCATCTCGAGCACTATGTGGTGCCGCTGACGATCCTGATTCTCGTCCTGCTGTTCTCGGTGCAGAGCAGCGGCACCGCGCGGGTCGCCTCCGCCTTCGGGCCGGTGATGGTGGTGTGGTTCGCCACGCTGGCGGCGATGGGGCTCGCGCATATCTCCGACAATCCGTCGGTGCTGGCGGCGATCAATCCGTACTACGCGGTCCAGTTCGTGCTGACCCACGGCACCATCGGCCTGGTGACACTGGGCGCGGTGTTCCTCGCGGTGACCGGCGGCGAGGCGCTGTACGCCGACCTCGGGCATTTCGGCCGCAAGCCGATCCAGTCCGGCTGGCTATTCTTCGTGCTGCCGTCGCTGCTGCTGAACTATTTCGGGCAGGGCGCGCTGGTGCTGTCCGACCCGGCCGCGATCGAGAACTCGTTCTACCGGATGGTGCCGGATGTGCTGCTGCTGCCGCTGGTGGTGCTCGCGACGGTAGCGACCGTGATCGCAAGCCAGGCCGTCATCACCGGCGCCTATTCGCTGATCAGCCAGGCGGTGCAACTCGGGCTGCTGCCGCGGTGCGAGGTCCGCTACACCTCGGAGACCCATGCCGGCCAGATCTATTTGCCGCGCGTCAACCGCCTGCTGCTGATCGGTGTGCTGCTGCTGGTGCTGCTGTTCCGGACCTCGAGCGGGCTCGCCTCCGCTTACGGCATCGCGGTCTCCACGACCATGGTCGCCGACGGCATCATGGGCTTCATCGTGATCTGGAAATTGTGGAATTGGCGCATGGCGTCGGCGGCGGCGTTGATCCTGCCGTTCGTGATCATCGACATGACCTTCTTCAGCGCCAACCTGCTGAAGCTGCTCGAGGGCGCCTGGGTGCCGCTGCTGTTCGGCGCGACTGTCGCGATCATGATCTGGACCTGGCTGCGCGGCGCCGCGATCCTGGTGGCGAAGACCCGCCGCACCGAGGTGCCGCTGCGCGATCTGATCCACAGCCTGGAGAAGCGGCCGCCCCATGTCGTGAAAGGCACGGCGGTATTCCTCACCAGCGACCCGAACTTCGTGCCGACCGCGCTGCTGCACAATCTCAAGCACAACAAGGTGCTGCACGAGCACAACGTGATCCTGACCATCGAGACCGCGCCGACGCCGCGCGTCGATCTCTCCGAGCGCGTGAACATGGAGAAGATCAGCGACAAGTTCTCCACCGTGCGGCTGCGCTTTGGCTACATGGAATCGCCGAACGTGCCGAAGGCGCTGGCGATCGCCCGCAAGCTCGGCTGGCAGTTCGACATCATGGCGACGTCATTCTTCGTGTCGCGCCGTTCGTTGAAGCCGGCGGCGCAATCCGGCATGCCGCAGTGGCAGGATCACCTGTTCATCGCGATGAGCCGGTCGGCCAACGATGCCACCGACTATTTCCAGATCCCCACCGGGCGGGTCGTTGAAGTCGGTACTCAGGTAACTATCTGACGCGGCTATAGGAATCAGAGAAAACGCGCATCGATCCATGCATGAAATGCATAGCCGGGGCCCGAATCCGGGCTAACCTATGCATTCCGGCCGGGAGTATAGCCCGCGCCTTGTATTGTGCGGTGCGGTAGAAGGTAGAGGCACGGCTTCCCATGTCATCGGAGAGTGCGATCACCGCGGCGGAAACGCCCGCGGCCAATGGGCATGGCGAGGCGCATTCCACTGCGGGCTTCAAGGCGCTGACGCTCGGCAGCATCGGTGTCGTTTATGGCGACATCGGCACCAGCCCGCTATACGCGCTGCGTGAGGCTGTCGGCGCGGCGAGCGGCGGTGAAGCGGGCGTAACCGCCCATGTGGTGCTCGGTGTGATCTCGCTAATCCTGTGGGCGCTGATCATCGTCGTCACGCTGAAATATGTCGTGATCCTGCTCCGGGCCGACAACAACGGCGAAGGCGGTACGCTGGCGCTGATGGCGCTGGCACAGCGCGCGGCGACCAGGGGCGCCGCCGTGATCGTGCTGCTCGGCATCATCAGCGGCGCATTGTTCTACGGCGACGCCGTCATCACCCCGGCGCTCTCGGTGCTGTCAGCGATCGAAGGCATCAAGCTCGTCACCGCGACCTTCGATCCCTATGTCGTGCCGATCACGGTGGTCATCCTAGTCGTGCTGTTCTCGGTGCAGTCGCGCGGCACCGCCCGCGTCGCGGCGTTCTTCGGCCCGGTGATGTGCGTATGGTTCGCGCTGATTGCGACCGCGGCAGTGCCGCAGATCGTGCGGCATCCGGAAGTGCTGTACGCGCTCAATCCGGCCCTCGCGGTGTCGTTCATGTTGCATCACGGTGTGATCGGCTTCATCACGCTCGGCGCGGTCTTCCTTGCCGTGACCGGCGCCGAGGCGCTCTATGCCGATCTCGGCCATTTCGGCAAACGCCCGATCCAGACCGCCTGGCTGTTCATCGTGCTGCCATCGCTGGCCCTGAACTATCTGGGGCAGGGCGCGCTTCTGATCGGCAACCCCAAAGGGATTGAGAACCCGTTCTTCCTGATGTTCCCGGACTGGGCGCTGATCCCCATGGTCGCGCTTGCAACGATAGCGACGGTGATCGCAAGCCAGGCCGTTATCACCGGTGCCTATTCGCTGACGCGCCAGGCGATCCAGTTGGGCCTGCTGCCGCGGTTCGAAATCCGCCACACCTCGGAAGCGCATTCCGGGCAGATCTATATGCCGCGCATCAACCGCATGCTGTTCATCGCGGTCATCGTGCTGGTCCTGATGTTCCGTTCGTCAAGCGCGCTCGCCTCGGCCTATGGCATCTCCGTGACCGGCACCATGGTGGTGACGGCGATGATGGGCTTTGTCGTGATCTGGCGGGTCTGGAGGTGGTCACCGATCGCGGCCGCCGCGCTGGTCGCGCCGTTCCTGTTCCTCGATCTCACTTTCCTTGCGGCCAACCTCCTGAAGGTATTCGAGGGCGGCTGGGTGCCGTTGGCGCTCGGCGGCGCCATGATCATCGTGATGTACACCTGGCGTCACGGTAGCCGGCTGTTGTTCGAGAAGTCGCGCAAGCTGGAATTCCCGCTCGCCGATCTTGTCGCGATGCTGGAAAAGCGGCCGCCGCAGCGGGTCTCCGGCACTGCCGTGTTCCTGACCAGCGATCCCGTCAGCGCGCCGACCGCGCTGATGCACAGCCTCAAGCACTACAAGGTGCTGCACGAGAAGAACGTCATCCTCACCATCGAAACCGCGCCGACGCCGCGCATCGATCCTTCCGAGCGGGTTCGGATGGAGCAACTGAGCGAAACCTTCTCCAAGGTGACGCTGAAGTTCGGCTTCATGGAATCGCCGAACGTGCCGAAGACGCTGGCGATCGCCCGCAAGCTCGGCTGGCAGTTCGACATCATGTCGACGTCGTTCTTCCTGTCCCGCCGCGCGCTGAAGCCGGCCGCCCATTCCGGCATGCCGCGCTGGCAGGACCATCTGTTCATTGCCTTGAGCCGCGCGTCCAACGATGCCACCGACTATTTCCAGATCCCGACCGGGCGGGTGGTCGAGGTCGGCACCCAGGTCACGATCTAGCTCAACGCAGGGCCGTAACCCGTTTTGGGCGCTTGATTTTCTCAGCGCGAGAGGCGACTTTGCGGCCCGGACCGGCGGGGCGCGCAGCCGGCCATTCTGATGTCGGGAGGATTTTTCCGTGGCGGACCACAAGGTGCAAGATTTGTTTCCGGACGAGGTGTCAAAGGGAGTAGCGGAAGGTCGCTAGCTCCTGGTCGACGTCCGCGAGCCGAATGAGGTCGCCGTCGAGGCCTATCCCGATGGCGTTGTCGTGCCGCTGTCGACCTTCGACCCGGCGGCGATTCCCGATCCCCAGGGCAAGCAGGTGGTGTTTGCCTGCCGCTCCGGCAAGCGTTCGGTGACAGCCTCGCTAGCCGCCCAGGCGGCCGGCCTGCCTTACGACAAGCATCTGGCCGGCGGCATCATCGGCTGGAAGGCCGCGGGATTGCCCACCAGGACGGGCGGCTGATCCTCGACATGACCTCCATGAACAAGGTCTTCGCAGACCTTCCAGTCACGATCTTCGAGGCGATGTCGCAGGCCGCCCGCGACAACAACGCCATCAATCTCGGACAAGGCTTTCCCGACGATCCCGGCCCGGAGGATATCCGCCGCGCCGCCGCGGACGCTTCGGTAAATGGTTACAACCAGTATCCGTCGATGATGGGCATTCCGGAGCTCCGTCAGGCGATCGCCTCGCACTACGGCCGCTGGCATGGCCTCGCGCTCGATCCGATGACCGAGGTGATGGTGACGTCAGGGGGCACCGAGGCGCTGACCTCCGCGATCCTCGCCGTCGTCGAGCCCGGCGACGAAGTGATCGTGTTTCAGCCGGTCTATGATTCTTATCTGCCGATCATCCGCCAGGCCGGCGGCATTCCGCGGCTGTTGCGTCTCGAGCCGCCGCACTGGCGGCTCAATGAGGACATGCTGAGAAGCGCCTTCAGTCACAAGACAAAGGCGGTGCTGTTCAACAACCCGCTCAATCCGGCGGCCGTGGTCTATCCGCGTGAGGACCTCGAACTGCTCGCGCGGTTCTGCCAGGAGTTCGACAGCGTCGCGATCTGCGACGAGGTCTGGGAGCACGTGGTGTTCGATGGACGCGAGCACATCCCGCTGATCACGATCCCGGGCATGCGCGACCGCACGATCAAGGTCGGCAGCGCCGGCAAGATCTTCTCGCTGACGGGATGGAAGATCGGCTTCGTCTGTGCTGCGCCGCCGCTGTTACGGGTCGCAGCGAAGGTGCACCAGTTCCTCACCTTTACGACCGCACCCAATCTTCAGGCGGCCGTGGCCTACGGCCTCAACAAGCCCGACGATTACTTCCTGGACATGCGCAAGGATATGGCGCGGAGCCGGGACCGCCTGACCAAGGGGCTCGAAAGCCTCGGCTTTCCAGTGCTGAAGTCACAGGGAACCTATTTCCTCACCGTGGACCTGTCGCCGCTCGGCCTCAATGAGACCGATGCGGAGTTCTGTTGGCGTATCGTCAAGGACTACAAGGTCGCGGCGATCCCGGTGTCGGCATTCTACGAACAGGACGCGGTGACGTCGGTCGTGCGTTTTTGTTTCGCCAAGACGGACGCCACGCTCGATGCGGCGTTGGAGCGTCTGTCGGATGCGGTCCACAGCCGCAGGAGGTAAGCCCGGAATGCGAGAGCAGAGCCGCCGTCACGTGTGCCTGATCGGTGTCGTCGCCGCGGCTTTGCTGTTGTCCGTCTCCGTCCATGCGCAAGAGCGCACGGTCAACTTCTACAACTGGTCGAACTATATCGCGCCCGGGGTTCTGGAGGACTTCACCAAGGAAACCGGCATCAAGGTTGTCTACGACACGTTCGACGCCAACGAGACGCTTGAGACCCGCTTGCTCGCCGGCAGGTCGGGCTACGACGTCGTCGTGCCGACCGGCTATTTCCTGCAGCGTCAGATCACTGCGAAGGTGCTTCTTCCGCTGGACAAGTCGAAGCTGCCCAACCTCGCCAATGCGTGGCCCGTGGTGACCAAGCAGCTTGCGACCTATGACCCCGGCAACACGTATGGCGCCAACTACATGTGGGGCACCACCGGTATTGGCTACAACGTCAAGAAGGCGCAGCAGATCCTGGGGCCCGACGCCAAGATCGACAGTTGGGAGATGGTGTTCAAGCCGGAGAACCTCGCCAAGTTCAGGGATTGCGGGATCCACATGCTGGATTCCCCCGACGATATCCTGCCGGCGGCTCTGAACTATCTCGGGCTCGATCCGAATTCGACCAAGCAGGCGGACCTCGAGAAGGCCGCCGAGCTCGTCATGAAGATCCGGCCCTATGTGCGCAAATTCCATTCGTCCGAATATCTCAGCGCGCTGGCCTCGGGCGAGATCTGCTTCGTGGTCGGATGGTCGGGCGACATCATGCAGGCGCGCAGCCGTGCCGCGGAGGCCAAGACCGGCGTCGAGATCGGTTACACGATCCCGAAGGAGGGAGCGCAGATGTTCTTCGACAATCTCGCGATCCCAGCGGACGCGAAGAATGTCGAGGAGGCCTACGCGCTGATCAACTACCTCTACCGTCCAGAGGTCGCGGCGAAGAATTCGAACTTCCTGTCTTACGCCAACGGCAATCTGGCGAGCCAGAAGCTGATCGATCCCAAGATCATCAACGACAGGGATATCTATCCTGACGAGGCGATGCAGAAGAAACTGTTCGTGATCACGGCGCGCGATCCCGCGACCCAGCGGATCATCAACCGGCTGTGGACCCGGGTGAAGACGGGACGGTGACGTTCTCGTCGGCGCGACGTACACTGTCATTTGCGAAGAGCGCTAGCGACGAGGCCATCCATAGTTCGGCAAACGGCCAGATGGACTGCTTCGCTGAGCCTGTCATCGGGCGCGCGTTCGCGACCTGTTGGCTCGCAATGATGGTGTCAAAGGTTTAGCCTTAGCGCCAGCGCCGGTGCAGCCAGAGCCACTGATCCGGATATTCGCGAACCCAGCCCTCGACGACGTCGGTGACCGCCTGCATCGTGCCCTGGATGTCGATCTGGCCGGATGCATCGAACACCGGCTTCACTTCCTCCGACAGTTCGGCACGGAATCGGTTGTTGGGCAGGCGGATGATGCGGGTGCCGTGGATCGGGCAGTCGACCTGGCGGCGCAGACGCGCCAGCAGCGGATTGGCCGTCGTCTTGCGGCCGAAGAAGGTCACCGGAACGCCGTTGGTGAGGTACTGGTCGACCAACATCGCAACGTGTTGGCCGTTCTGCAGGGCCTGTCCGAGCCGTAGCGGTGCGTTGCGGCCGGCAGGGATCAGCGTTCCCATCTTGACCGCCCGGATGCGCTCGATGGCGCGATCAGCGGATTCGATGTTCGGGCGGCGGAACAGGATCGCGGCGTCGAGCCCGTGGGCCACCGCGCCAAGCGCGGGAAGCTCCCAGTTGCCGAGATGCGCGGCGAAGAACAGCGCCGGCTTGCCGTCGTCGCGGAGCTGATCGAACAGCTCCTTGCTGCGAGGCGAGACTTCGATCCGGCTGGACTTCTCCGGGTGATCGATGTCGTAGTCCCAGATGTGATCGAGATGGACGAACTCGGCGCCGAGACGGCCGAGATTGTGCCAGACGCCGGCGAGGATCGTCTCGATTTCCTCCGGCGACTTTTCCGGGAACGCCGCCCTGAGGTTCTCGCGGCCGATGCGATCCTCGCGCAACCTGCGGCCAATGAAATGGGCGGCCCGGCCGAAGAAGTCCGCCGTCTTGTCCGGATCGAAATAGCGTGTGGCCCGCAACAGTCCGATCGTCAGCGCGCCGACCGCAGCCTCGGTTATCGGCTTCGCGGCATCGCGAAGGCGCGCCTTGGTACGAAGGAGCAGGCGGTTCATCGCGCGCAGCGAGAGCGTGGGCTCAGGCGGGTTCGCGCGTTAGGATCAGCGAGGCATTTTGCCCGCCGAAACCGAACGAGTTCGACATCACGGCGGTGACGCGCGCGTCGCGTGCCTTGTTGCCGACCACGTCGAACGGAATTGCCGGATCGGGCACTTCGTAATTGATGGTCGGCGGAATCCGCTGATGCTCGAGCGTGAGCAGCGAGAAGATCGCCTCGACGGCGCCGGCTGCCGAGATGGTGTGGCCCACCATCGACTTGTTCGACGACACCGGAATATTGGGCGTGTGCTCGCCGAACACCGCCGCGGTCGCAAGATATTCCATTTTGTCGTTTTCCGGCGTCGATGTGCCGTGCGCGTTGATGTGGTCGATCTGGTTCGGCTCCATGCCCGCATCGGCACGCGTCTTGCGCACGCAGCCGATCGCGGGCTTGCCGTCCGGGCTCGAACGCGTGCGGTGGAAGGAGTCGGTGAGTTCGCCGCAGCCGGCGACGACGCCGAGGATGGTTGCGCCACGCCCCATCGCTGCGTCGTAACTTTCGAGCACGAGCGCGCCGGCACCTTCGGCCATCACGAAACCGTCGCGGTTCTTGGAGAACGGCTTCGAGGCACTCTGTGGCGGATCGTTCTGGGTTGAAAGGGCCGACAGCAGCGAGAATCGCACCATGGCTTCCGGATTGACCGAACCGTCGGTTGCGATGCACAGCGCCGCATCGGCCTCACCGCGTCGGATCGCCTCGACGCCGAGCTGGATCGCGGTTGCACCGGACGCGCAGGCCGTCGACAGCGAAATCGGCGACCCCTTGGTGCCGAAGGTTTCCGCGAGATGGAGCGCGACGGAGCCGAAGGTGAAACGGCGATGGAAACTGGTGAACTTGCCGCTGCCGCAGGCGGCCAGATACTCGACTAGTCCGAAATCCTTGGTCTCGACGGCGCGCGCGACCTCCAGCCGTTGCGGCCATTCGGTCTCGATCGGGGCAACGGCCAGAAACAGCGGACCGGGAAAATCGCCCTTGCTGCCGATGGCGGATTGCTCGAGCGCTTCCTCGGTGGCCATCACCGCGAGGCGTTCGGAAAGACTGGTCGACGAGAACGGATCGACCGTGACGAAATCAACCGCACCGGCCATCGTCGTCTTCATGCCGTCAATCGGGAAGCGCGTTACGGTCTTGATGCCGGATTCGCCCGCCGTCAGCCGCTTCCAGTTGTCCGTCTTGCCCGCGCCGAGCGAGGTCACGATTCCCATGCCGGTCACGACAACGATCGGCCGGCCGAATTTATCGCGTGGTGCTGTCATGGTTTCCCCGTCGGTGCTGCGCCAGACCTACTTGACGGCCTCGACCAGAGCCATGCCTTCGCCCTGGTAGTGACCGGCCCCCATGACGACAATCTGGGTTGGTGCACCCGCCTTTTCAACCTCGAACCCGGTCGGATCGTTGGCCGGGTAGAGCGCTCCACGCGAGATCGACAATGCGGCGAGCGCCAGCCCAAGCGGAAACTGCGCTTCAACCAAATGGCCGAAGGTCGTCCCGGTGGCCCGTACCGCGAGGCCGGGATGTTCGCTCAGGAAGGCACGCTCTTCCGCGGTCGCGGGTTCGGCACCGGTCGCTCCCGTGATCAGGACCGGATGCTCGTCGTTGACCCCGAGCTGCGGCCACATCGCCTCCAGCGATCGTGTCAGGGCGCCGGATTCCTTGCGCCGGGCGAGATCGGCCACCACCTTGGTCAACTTGGCGTAGGGCTTCGCGCCGCGGGCTTCGGCATGCTCGCGCGATTCCATCACCAGGAATGCGCCGGCCGAACCGATTGCGAAGCCCGGCTTGTCCTTGCGGGCCCAGACCGGCACATACCGGTCCTTCAGGCTGAAGCCGCCGAATTGATAGAGCATCAAGAGGTCGCCGCGATCGCCATTGTGGGCGGCACCGACCAATGCGATGTCGCTCTGGCCGGCGCCGATGCGGGCGACCGCGTTGCGCGCCGCGTCGATGCTCGAGGCTTCCTCGCCCATGAAGGTGCGCGAGGTGCCGCACACGCCGTGGACGATCGCGATATTGCCGGCGCGCAGGTTGGAGAGCTGCGCCAGGAACAGCGTCGGCCGCAGCTCGTTCATCAGCTTCTCGTTGATGGCGCCGGACGGCAAGTTGCCTTGCGCGTCGGCATTCATGATCGCCAGGTCGACCGTGAGATCGCGCTCGCCGCCACCGGCCGCGATGATCATGTCCATCCGCGACAGGATTTCCTGATTGCCTTTGACGCCGGCGGAGTCGAGCGCAAGGCCGGCCGCATAGGTGCCGATGCGCTGCCACATCTCCATCTGGCGTTGATCGCCCTTCTTGGGGATCTGAGCGTCGAAGCTGACCGGGGCGATCGGGTGGATCACGTAAGGCGCGATGCGCTGCTCATCGACGTTGACGCGCTTGGCGGCCAGTGCCTCCCAATGCGCGTCCAACCCCTCGCCAAGCGAGGACAGCAGACCAATTCCTGTGATCCAGACTTCTTTCGGCTCAGCCATGGGTCATTCCCTCGAGCGGGAAGCCGATCTTGTTGGCCATCGCATCCATGTGGACGCGGAGGGCGGGATCGGGGAAGGGTGTAAGGCCGAAGGTTATTTCAGCGCTGCACTTCAAGTCCTTGCCGACGCGGCCTTTGGCCTTCGTGACCGCAAAGCCTGAGCCTTCGTGCTCGAGCTTTGCATCGATCGTCAAGAGCTGACCGGGGCTGACGAAGCCCCGCATCTTCGCTTCCTTTACGATTGCGAGAAACGGCATGCGTTCGAACTTCAACAGGCCGAGCAAGAGCCATCCCGAGCTCTGCGCCATCGCTTCGGTTAGCAGCACCCCGGGCATGATGGGGAAACCCGGAAAATGCCCTTGGAAAATGCTGTGCGTCGCCGGAACCTGCGCTTCGACCGTAATCGTCTTGGCGTCGAGGTTGAGGTCGACGATCCGGTCAATGAGCTGAAAAGTGTCAAGCTGCATGGCGGGCGATTACGAGCCCGTGCCCGTGCCCGCGTTCTTGGCCGCGACCAACTCGTCGATACGATCGGCGAGATTCTTCAGCACGAAGTACTGCTCCGTGGTTGCCTTGCCGTCGTTGACCTCCTGGGTCCACTTCTCGAGCGGCATCTTGATTCCGAATGCCTTGTCGATGGCGAAGGCGATGTCCAGGAAGTCGAGACTGTCGATTCCCAGATCGTCGATCGCATGGCTCTCCGGCTTGATCGTGTCGCGCGGAATATCGCAGGTCTCCGCGATAATGTTGGCGATCTGCTCGAATGTGGAGGACATCATTAAGCCTTTGATATATTGGGGGTAATTCCGGAGCGGCTTCGGAGAAAGCGGATGCGTCGCCCCAGCCTCCCCTAGTTTTGTTGCCGGAGTCGTGTGCCCGTATATCGGAGCGGGGCCGTTAGTTCAATGGAGCTGGCCGACCCGGCAGTGGGCTGTTTTTCGGGCAGGGGTTCCGGCCAGCGCGAGGCGCGATGAGATTGCATGGAAGCGTCATCGCGCTTGGGCCCCTTGTTTGAACGCTCTCGAGGGAAGCCGCTTCACGCCTTTCCGGATCATGCGCTAGCTTCGCGGCATCACCGAAATCTTCGCGCAGTCGCGCCGGCCCATCAGCACACAGTCCTGGGTCTTGCGCAGGTCGGCGATGCTCACGGCGAGCCAGATCCCGATCGCGGTGAGCGCCACGGTGAAGGCGAAGGCGGCGACGTTGGCAAGCATGCGCTGGCGGAAGTCGTCCGGCTCCTCGCGCGGCTTCTCGTAGCGGGACAAATCATTGGCGACCGACGCCGGACGGACGGGCCGGGTCGGCTCCTGGTGCTTGCCGGGCGGTTGTGCAGAGGTACGCGGCCGGAATTTGAGCACCACGTGCTCCTCATCCGAGGTGATTGGCCGCTGCGTTTTCACTGCTGTTAGTCCGGTCGCGTCGCAGCCAATATGTAGCACGTTCGCCGCGCTCCTCACCTAAAATCTTAGTGCTCGCAGAGGTGGTATTGATGTGTCGACCCCTGGTGTGGAACCGGCCGTCGCCGATCCTGAGCTGATGATCGCCGGCGGCGGGAATCTCAGCGGGCGATAGCTGGCGCGGATGTCGGAAAGGGCGGACGATTTTCGCGGATGCACAGTTTGCGTTGCAACGCCGTCCATTTCCCGAAACGGTGCAGCCGAGCTTTGCTGATGGCTTCGACGTCCGCCGCGTGGCGGCCTGATCGCGCGAGGCCGGCCTTTCGCTCGGCCGAGACATCATGCCATAGTGGAACCTGGTTGGTGATGCCGGCCAAGGGGAGCAGAAATCATGGCCCATACGCGCGAGCCCTACGTCAAGCCGGTACCGATCCTGTCGCTGCGGCCGACCCAGATGACGGTCGGCATGCACGAAGTGAAGGAGAAGCGGAAGCGCTGGCGCGAGCACGCCTCCGACAAGAAGCGCGCGGAACTGCTCGGCAAGCATATGATCCCCGTGGTCCATGGACCGGATGATCGGTACTACGTGGTCGATCACCATCACATGGCGCGTGCGCTGCACGAAGAGGGCGTGAAGGACATCCTGGTCACGGTGATCGGCGACCTCACGATGGTCGAGCGCGACGTGTTCTGGGGCGTGATGGACAACAAGCGCTGGGTCTATCCTTACGACGCCAAGGGCGAACGGCGGCATTTCAAGGATATTCCGAAGACGATCAAGGATCTGAAGGACGATCCGTTCCGCAGCCTGGCCGGCGAGATGCGTCGGGCGGGCGGCTTCGCCAAGGATACGACGCCGTTCAGCGAATTCCTGTGGGCGGATTTCCTGCGCCGGCACATTCCGCGAAAGACGGTGGAGAACAATTTCGACAGGGCGCTGGAGAAGGGGCTGGCGCTCGGACGTAGCAAGGATGCGGTCTATCTGCCGGGTTGGTGCGGGCCGGCATCGGACGACTGATCAACCTGGGCGTGCGCGGCGCCGGATCCGGCCGGCGCGGATGCGGCGCTGCCGAGCCTTCGACCAGGATGGCTCCGCCGCGACGCGGGATGATCTCGCTCCAGTCCGCCAGCGCGAGCTCTACTTCGGCTGCCGCCCGAGCATGTAGAACTCGTCGTTCGGACGCATTGCGGTGACGTTGGCCATCCGGTTCGAGAGCGCGAAGAACGCCGCGACCGCGGCGATATCCCAGATGTCGTCGTCGCTGAAGCCGTGAGCGGTGAGGGTGGCGAAGTCGGCCTCCGAGACCTCCTCGGCCGCGCGGCTCACCTTCATCGCGAAATCGAGCATCGCGCGCTGCCGCGGCGTGATATCGGCCTTGCGGTAGTTGGCTGCGATCTGGTCGGCGATCAGCGGGTTCTTGGCGCGGATGCGCAGGATCGCGCCATGGGCGATCACGCAATACTGACATTGGTTGGCAGCGCTGGTCGCCACCACGATCATCTCGCGCTCGGCCTTGGAGAGTCCGCTGTCCTTTTCCATCAGCGCGTCGTGATAGGCGAAGAACGCGCGAAATTCCTCGGGCCGATAGGCCAGCGACAGGAAGACATTCGGCACGAAACCGGACTTCTCCTGCACCGCCAGGATGCGTGTGCGGATATCGTCGGGAAGCTTGTCGAGGGCGGGTGTGGGAAAGCGTGTTGCGGTCGGCTGGGTCATGAGGTGGTTCCGGCATGCCGCAGGAATACGGCGTCATCCGAAACCATAGTGGATGATCGCCTCGGTGCAAGGCGCATCGGTCCGCTGCCGCGGCCGTGGTTGACGCATGACGGCGCGCTAGCGCAGCGGCTTCTTCAGCAGCGAGAAGCGATCCGGATCGAGCCCGAGGGAGGGCTGGAGCAGCGGGGCTTCCGCCGGAGCGAGTGAGCGCGGCGGCGTCCGGGCGTTGGCGCCGGAATCGCCGAGCGCGTCGCGATGCGAAGTGGCGCCGCGCCAGCGTTCCAGCACGGCGCTGACGAAATGCATGTCATGGCCGGCGGTGACCGACGGCACCGTGGCGATGGTGGCTTCGCCGCGCGGCACCTGGTGCGGCGGAACTTCCTTGAAGCGCAGGCGCGTCGGCAGCGCCACGCCTTCGCCAAACGCCAGCACCTCGCGGGTGCCGAGCGAGGGCACGAACGACAGCAGGTTGGCGGCGGCGTCCGACACCGCGGAGCGCAGCAGCGCCTGGTCGCGGTCGTTGGCAAGGCGCATCGTGAACAGCGTATTGCACTGGGAGATGATGGTGGCGTCGAGCTCGGCCGGACGCTGGGTGATGAGGCCGAGATAGACGCCGTATTTGCGGCCTTCCTTGGCGATGCGCGACACGGCCTTGCGGGTCGGGCCAAACCCGCTGTTGCGATCAGCGGAAGCGTAGCGATGCGCCTCCTCGCAGACGAACAGCATCGGCGAGACGCCGTCGCTCCACAGGCCGAAATCGAACGCCATGCGGCACAGCACCGACACGACGGAATCGACGACTTCGACCGGGAAGCCGGCGAGCTGCATGATGGTCATCGGCTTGCCGTTGGCCGGCAGGCGGAACAAATGGCTGATCACTTCCGCCATCGTGTCGCCGCCGACATTGGCGTTGTCGAACATGAAGGCGTAGCGCGGCTCGTTGCGCACGGTGTCGATGCGCGAGATCAGCTTGTGATAGATGATGCGCGAGGAGCGGTTCTCCAGCTTGCCCATGCGCTCGTCGATCAGCGAGATCAGGTCGACGAGGCGATAGGGCACCGGCGTATCCACGGTGTAGCCGACCTGCTTGGGGTCGACGCGCTTCAACCCGAGGCCGACCCGGTCGGAGCTCTGGTATTGAGTATAGATGCCCTTTGCGAGCGGAATCACTTCGGCGAGGATGTCGAGCTCGTCGGGCACGCCCGGTCGCCCGCCGAACAGCACGTCGACGATCTCCTCGAAGTTGAACAGCCAGAACGGCAGCTTCAGGTTTCGCGGGTTGAGCACCTGCGCGCGCTCGCCGAAGCAGCGGCCGTACTCGTTGTGGACGTCGAGTAGGAAGATGCGCAGATTCGGCCGCGACCTTAGAATCTCGTTGAGCAGGAGCGACACGCCGGTTGACTTGCCGACGCCGGTCGAGCCGAGCACCGCGAAGTGCTTGGAGAGCATTTCCTCGACATCGACATAGGCAATCACCGAGCGATCCTGCTGCAGCGTGCCGACATTGATCTGGTCCGAGCCGCTCGGCGCGTATACCGTGCGCAGCTCCTGGTTGGTGATCAGCTCGACGCCGTCGCCGATCGTCGGATAGTGGGTGACGCCGCGTTGGAACTTGGGGCGTTCGCCGCCGAGGATCTCGCCGAGCAGGTCGACCGAGGCGGTGGCTATGTAGGTGTCGGAAGGCGGCAGGTCCTCGCACGAGACTTCGGTGATCATGGCGACGATGACCGAGCTTGCGCAACGGACGCTGACGAACCGGCCGACAGTCGCACGCATTTCCGAAAGCGGCATCTGGCCGGCAGCCATCAGCCCGACCCGGGCCTGCGAGCCGCGCACAGAGATCACACGTCCGAAGGATGTCACTGTTGTGGCCTGGTTGTTCCGAAAAAATTAAACGTCCGGACCAATATGCCGGGACGGGATTGGACAATCCGTTAAATCGTCGTGGTTCCGGATCGGCTAAATCTACTGCTTCGCAGTGACGATTTGTTCTCGTAGCGCGATGAAGTGCGATGAAGCCGCTTGGTTTCCGGGAAGAAATCGTCGCTTTGCGACGGGCCGCAATTGTTTCGCAGTGTTTCCGTTAAGGTCGGATTTACCATGTTCAACGAGCGCATTCTGCGGATCATGGTCGTCGGCGCGCTGCATGCTCTGCCACGCCGTTTCTCGGTATCGTGTAACCGATTGCTAACTGCGACTTGTAACGCGCTCTCCATTTGTCGCGCGTAACGATGCGGGCTCTCGGGGAGACCAGCGTGAGCATCGAGGATCGCTATCCGACGCCAGGAAATGTCGAGAGCGGCTCGACCAAGGGGCTTGCGTTCTGCGCCGGCCTGTTGGTGGGTAGCCTGCTTGGGAGCGCGACGTCGAGCTGGAGCGTGCGCGAAGGGCTGCTGATGGCGGCGGTCGTGATCCTGGGCGTCATTGTCTTCCTGGTGTTGAAGCGACATCAGATCTCGGATGAGCGGCTCGCCGTCGAGCGCCGCAATCTCTCGACCGCGGTGAACAACATTCCGCAGGGACTCGTCCTCTATGATGCGTCGGCCCGTATCATCATCTGCAACCGGACTTACCTCGAGATGTTCGGCCTCTCGCCTGACATCGCAAAGCCAGGCTGCACGATGCAGCGGCTGATCGCGCACCGCCAGGCGACCGGATCGTTCGACGGTGACGTCGACGAATTCTGCAATGCCATCATCCGCAATGTGGCGCGCGGCAAGGCAACGCGTCAGCTCACGGAGGCACCGGCCGGGCGTGCAATCGAGATCGTAAACAAGCCGCTGCCTCAGGGCGGATGGGTGGCGACGATCGAGGACATCACCGAGCGCACCCGCGCCGACGAGGAGATCGCCCACATGGCGCATTACGACGCGCTGACCGATCTCCCCAACCGTGTGCTGTTCCGGGAGCGGCTGGAGCAGGCGCTGAAGGCGATCCGGCCGGGTGAGCAACTCGCCGTCATGTACATCGACATCGACGAGTTCAAGAGCGTCAACGACGCGCTTGGCCATCAGATCGGCGACGAGCTGCTCAAGGCGGTCGCCGACCGCCTGCGCTCCTGCGTGAAGGATACCGACGTCGCGGCCCGGCTC
>Ga0099824_1005871_pt1 | contig 17143 bp, 10 predicted proteins | sample SiratrowhiteBW_FD_76837 | JGI IMG/M metagenome (GOLD analysis project Ga0099824, IMG submission 76837) | Root nodule microbial communities of legume samples collected from California, USA - Siratro white BW | ecosystem: Host-associated > Plants > Roots > Nodule | place: USA: California... | reverse complement strand
TTTTTTTTCCTTTTTTTTTTTTTTTTTTGTGTTCTTTCTTGTTTGTATCTTTATTTTTAATTTTTAATATTTTAAATTTAGAAATTATTATTTTGTTAGGTATAGGATATTAAATAGATAAAAAAATAAAGGATTTGTCCAATTAGAATTGCCGTACACGCTATTATTTTTTTTTATACAAATCGGTAATTTATGTATGATTTTGGTTCAAATTATATGTTGCATCAGATATAAAAACTATTTTTTTTAAATAAGTATATAAGATTAAATTTAACATAAATACTAGTTTTATTTTATTAAAACAAAATAATATAAAAAATAGAGACGCTGCGTCAATATTTCTGCTAATAATATGTTATGAAAATAAAAAATCTTATTTATTTACCTATTTTGTATTTATTTCGCTTTTATGTAAATATAATAATACCAGGGGATAGTTTTGGTTGGTATATTTATTTGATGTATTTATTTTATCTTGTATAATTATTGTCTTCATTTATCAGAACCATCAAATGTTGAATTTTGTTTTCTTTTCTTTTATTTTCTACCTATTAACTCCACATTCTATTTAATTTCCTGGAACCGTAAGTATTCAATTTGTTGTAAACCATGGGAATGGTAGTTGGAACTTTGAAAACCGGTTTTCATAAAAAGCGTGAGCGGTAGGAAAAGTTGAGTTGACATGTCCTATAAGGTTTTTCTTCACATTGCAGTTTCTGTAAAAATATATTTTTGGGGATGTCTAACATTCAATATACAATTAATAATTTTTAATTAGATAATGTTGTTTTAGTTCCTTTATTTAAATTGAAAATTTATCACATATAAAAATTTATACGAATTCAAAATAATGTAATATCTCATTTTTATAAACTAAAGTCAATATAATATATATAATTTTTAAAATACAGTAAAAATATGATTTATTTAATAATCTCTGTATTGTTATTTAATTTTAATAAAATTTGATATAATTCATCGTGATGATATAAATCAGTAAAATGCTCTTGCTATGTAAAAGTTATTGTTGGTAGATATATAATAAAATTTATATTTTTATATGTACAATATAACTAGGATTATTAATTTATGCGTAAAATTAAATTTGAATAGTTTATCACCTTTAATAGATTGAAACGACTTTTCCTATGTAGCCTAAAGGAATATGTTTACATAAAAGGTATTTTATAGTATAAAAGAATCACTTAATTCTATAGCTTCTAAACTTTTTTAATACGAATGTCTGTTTATAAAATATTTTTAAATTAATTTTTTTAATAAAAAACTTTTTTTATGATAAAATTGTGCATATTATAAAACCTTTTTATACTATATTATTTATGTCTTTCATATACATTTTATTTTAATAATTTCAATTTTAGTGTAATAATATTTTGATAATAGTTTGTGTTCGATAATTTTTTTTTATTGTGGTAACTCAAGATAATTATTATTTTTGGTGTGATTAGGGAAAATATAAGATAAATTGTATAAAAATATCCACATAAAATCTAATTATAAAAAAAATAACACATTTCATATTTTTTAGTATATATAATTATCTTTGTTACCCAATGAATATACAAATGTTACTCATACACAATTATTCTTCTATACCCACGATCTCATCCACACTTACACATATATACTCATCCATCTACATCCTTTCAACTTTGTTAAGGGATGGATATATAACAATTATAACACAACTATCTCTTTTGTATGTATTCACTTCAATAATCTCAAAAAAATGTATGTGTTTCCTAAGTTTGTTGCTGATAATGAAAAAAAATTTAACTTTTTATTAAACTTTTAATGCAACGATTATCAAATTTTATTAATTTTCTCTTCGAAATGCATCTCCATCCTCTACAATTCTCTATGATGGTGGAGTGAAGTAATCTCAGAGTTCTCGTGAACCACCCTTATTATACACACATCTTAAGTGTTTTGATCTTCTTATGATTCGTCAAAATATCCTCTTAACCATATGAAACAAAATGATCCTTATGCATCTTAATCAATTAATGAACTTACAACATATTAACAATAATTAAATATAAATAATACCACTTCACTTATTAACAAGGAAAAATGACAATAATTGTAAGGATGTTTATACTCATAATTTTTTTAGCAATGATTTGGGTAGACTGTGAAGTCATTTGCCTGACTTATTTTGTGCCAGCACGCTTTCACATATCATAACGTGGGAGGCAGAGTAGTTCCACTACCTCTGCTAAAGCCTTTCATGAGGCATTGCTACAACAATGTGTAAGCCCCTCCCCGCAGTAGTAGATAAGGGGCATCATTTAGCTTCTGCAGCTCTTAAGTGCCTATTCTTTTTTCCTACATTGAAAACAAAAATGAGACAATAATAAATTATAGTTAAAAATTTGTATAAATATAAAAATTGTAAAAATCTAACCTGTCAAAATGCATCTAATCAACTGACATGAAACTGCATCTAGTCCTCCTTAGTTATTTGATATTTGACACAGAGACACTGTTATCTTTATGTTTTCCAAACACATACTTATGTTCAAGAAAGTATTTAAATCCCTCCACCTGATGATAATGATTGTAAGACCTTCTTTCTAACTATCTTGGTGTATATAAATCCCAAATAACAGCTAAAATTAGTAGCATTTAGGCCTCACAACCTACCTGAAAAAAGGATTTATGCCAGCATGCATCCTCTCTTTATCAATTCAGCCTATAGTGACCTAAATCAACTGGGTCACATATCTCCCTAGTTCGCCTTTTCCACTACTAAATCTAAAGTCTGTCATAATCTTAAAAATAACAATTTCAGTAACTTATATCACAAAATAGATAAAAAATACTATAAAAATAAAGGTTTAATGCTATGAATATTTAAAAATACTATAAATATTCAGTTAATTATTTTCTGGTCAAGATCATATTCATAACAAGTTTCAAATGTTAAATTTAATTACCTGAAACATAATTTTAAAGTCAATAAGTCATTTCACAACCTATCTAAAAATACTATAAAAACAAAAATTTAATGTAAAAAATTTAAAAATACTATAAACATTCATAACAAGTTTCATGTCAAACTTTCACTATGTGAAACATAATTATCAAGTTCCCACCATTCTAACCAAAATTCACCATAACTAACTCAAATATACAAATCTAAACAAATATGAACTATAAATTGAAATCCAAAATTTTATTATTCAACTATAACCATTTATAGTTTTCTCAACATATCCAACTTCAAGTACTTTTTAAACAATTATAAACCAAAAGGCAAGTCAAAACCAAATTTAAAACTACTATAAAGAACCTAAAAATGAAACTTCAAATGTTCAAATCCAAGCATTTAAATTAAAATACAATTTATATTTTGAAACTACCTCATGCATAAAAATTCTTCAAATAGGAGATTTAGACGACTAACCTTAACGTGAAACTCAACCTAATCAAACAAAAATGACCAACTCACAAAATCAGTGACAAATTACCAACAAAATAATTGTTTAAGTCACCAAAGAAGTCTCAACGAAGTCGCTGCAGCCATTATCGAAGAAAAAAAGAAAAACAAAATCGCAAAGGAGATAATCGTCTCTGAGAAAAAAAGTGAAAAAAGAAGAAGAGTGCACATAAGATTTTGAAAGCCTTTTATATCGAATCATATATATGATCAAACGTTTTTATGTTGAACCTAAAGTGATCCAACATAAACAAGTTGGATTTAATTACAAAAATTTTAACACACATCTTTTCTCTCCGTTGTTTTCTAATTTGACCTAAATTAACTTACAGTTCAAAATTACGCTAGTATTTTTACTTTAATCTTTTACATCAAAAGTGAAAAGAAAAAATATAATAAATGATTTTCTTATAAAATCAGCACTGGAGAAAATATTGATAAACTTATTAAAATATTTTTTACACAAAATATTTGTTTATTCTTATAAAAAACATTTGTCTTTCTTATAGTTTTATTATTATTTATTAATTCTGTCTTCTGTCTCAATATGTACAAGAAAACAAATAATGGGTCCGTGCTAGTTGTAGCTATTTGTGTATGGAATTTGTTTTGTCTGCTTATCTTGCAGTGCCTATGTCAGGAACAATAATACGAGTAAATTAATAAGCAATTTCGTTGAACTATTTTATTCTTTAAATACTCCCAAATAAAGCATTTCACTCTCTTTTAGCGTCACCTGGCAAACATTATATTCATAATACAAATGGAATGTTTTCCGATCGAGTTTGTCTAATAAGGTGAAATCTTATTCATTGAAATATCAGTTCAGTTATAAATAATAATAAAAAAATGAGTTTATTAATGAAGTGTTAACTAAAATGATAAATATTATACTGATTATTAATGAAATACAACTAATAAAGATTTACTTATGTGATGTTTAAATTATTAAGTGAACAAGAAAATAATAAGTTATAAAATAAATGAGTATTAAGAGAAAGTTGGAGTGACTCTTGTTATTCTCGAAATATTTTTTTTAAGACTTTTGCAGTTTTATTTTAGGTTATATAATATAATTCTTTTAAGTCTTACGGTGTTATTGCAATTAAAATAGTATATTGAAAATATGATTGGAAATAACAAAATTGTAAACCTTATTAATTGATATATTAGTAATAAATTATTTATTATATATCTTAGCTATATTTTTGAGTATATCAAACTTCAAAAAAATATTAAAAAATATACCTTCGAGCATTTTAGAAAAAATAAATAAAACAAATTCATACTTCCTTACATGATTTTTTTTTTTACTATAGGCAAAAGTCCAATAAATAATAATAATAATAATAATAATAATAATAATAATAATAATAATAATAATAATAATAATAATAATAATAATAATAATAACAAAATAAACATTCTTTTTATATTTTTTATCCAAATTTGTGTTAACAAGCACAATATTTTCATTTTGAAATCATACTTATAAGAACAATTTATTCACAATTGTTAAATTTTTAAAATTTATCCATTTACTTAAATTCAATTACAATTTTAGTACATTTTTATAAAACATATATAACCATGTGATTTTAACATTTCTCAATAAAAGTACTCCTAAAACTAACTAAAAATGAACTGAACAAAATAAAATCGATCTATCACCATCCTTAAATGGTTGTTTGTGATTGTTTTCACTGTCAACGCCTTTTTTCCTCCCATTTGATACAGCAATTTGTGAATGACAATTATTTTACTAACAGAATCTTAAATAAAAACAGGATATACTTTTATCTTATTACCATAAAAATTCGTTTTAATCCTCTCTCTCCAAAATTATTTTAGTCTCTTAATTAATGATAAAATTGCAGAAAATATGTCACATACCTATCATAAATTTTAAAACACTAATAACATTATTTCAAAGTTAACAAAAAAAGCAACGTCAATTTAAATTTGAAACTAAAGTAAAAAAATAAATCTATAAAAATAAAAAAATCACAACGAATTTGGACATAAAATTAAAAAGTAAATGTATCGTTCCAAGAAGTTTGAAGATAATATATAAAATATTATCTTAAATTTAGACATAGAAAAGAATAATTGATTAATCTTTTCTTTCTTTAGACATATATAAGAATAATTGATTAATCTTTTCTTTTTTTGTAATCATCATTGGTTGGGTTTAGAGTGACCTTACACTATAAGAAAAAAGTTATTTAGAGATCAATTTTTAGCTACCAAATAAAATGGTTGCTAATTATGATCAAAATAGTCACTAAATTAAATTTTGGTTGCTAAATAACTATAAAATAGAATCTAATAGTATATGTCACTAAAACTTTGGTAGCTAATTTTAGATACCAATTATCTTGACTTAATTGGTCACTAAATTCAATCATTACTTCTATTTTGAAGTTATTTAACAACCAAAATCTAATTTGGTAGCTATTTTGGTCATAATTAGCAACCATTTCATTTAGTAGCTAAAAATTGGTCTCTAAATAACATTTTTCTAGTGTTAACTATTAAATTAGAAATAAATTTGAAATTTTGCTTTATAATGATTTGAATGAACTAGTTCCACTGTGTGTGTGAGCATAGAATAACAACTTTAAAAAAGGTTTATCTTTAGAAAAGACTACCCTACCACCTCTTACCCTAAGAAAGAATATAAGAGTAGTGGGATACCCCTCCAAATCTACATATGAAGGATCATTGAAAAGATAGATAAAATGAAAGAAGAATATTAAAAAGAACCCTCAAAAGAAACTAGAATAAGAGACACCCATAACTTCAGCTGTTATGTTAGAGGACACTATATGTTACAATCGGGATGACGGGACGACAGTCTAAAGAAAAGAAATAATAAATTATAGGAAAGATAAAAGAGGTTGCCCTTTAGGAAATAAAACAAACAGAGGAGCTGTTATTATAATTTATTATGGAAAACTATGAAAAAGCTTAAAATAAGAAAATGATCTGCGAAATCAAAATAAAAAGGTTCGGGAGTCGTTTATGTGTAAGGAAGATATTAGTATCTCTACAACGCCCGTCCTAAGATGATACCTTTAATCAAATGAGTAAATTGAGTGTGGTTTATTAAAATGTTTATTTTTCCCAAAAAAAGAAACGAAAATGCAAGTAATAAAAAAGAAAATATTTTTTTTATTTTGGGCTCGACAAGAATCAACCTTGCTCCTATGTATTTCCATTCATGATGGAAAATCTGAGTTTATGTAGTTCTAGATAAAAAATTATATGTTGGTGTTTTGATACTTTTTATTTTTAATTTTTTTATATTTTTATTTATTTATATTTTTTGAAAGTTTTAATATGTTTTAGAAATTTTTGACTCATTGATAGGAGTATGAGGAGGTGCGAATGACCATGTTCAATATTCCTTTCGTGCATTTTCGATATCAGATATTGCTTGACACATATGATTATTTGAATATCTAATGCGTGGGTGAAAAATAAATGTTGCAAGTAGCAATAATTAAAAAACTAATTGAAGGGGTCCAAAATTTTTAACAAAACAAATTGGTAAAAGACATTTAGTAAATGACACTAAAAAAGGCTTTCAGTAAAGGCTTTCAGAATAGGTTAAAGGATAATTGGGAAAGGTATTCATATAAGACTTTCTAAAGGTATTCAGCAAAGGCTTTTGGAAAGCATTCAGTAAAGGCTTTCGAAAAAGGCATTCAGTAAAGGTTTTATGGCAAAGGCATTTGGCTAAGGCTTTCGGTAAGAGATATATGAGGTCGAGACCATGCACAACAACGAGTCACATACCGAAGAGATATATGAGACTGAGACCTTGCAAAACAAAGGATCGCACACCAAAGAGATATATGAGGTTGAGACCTTGTACAGTAGAGGGTCACTCACCAAAGATATATACGAGGTCGAGACCTTGTACAATAGCGGGTCACACACCAAAGAGATATATGAGGTTGAGACCTTGCACAACAAAGGTTACACACCAAAGAGAAATCTGTATGTTCATGAAAACATGAATTTCTTTATTTTTTATGCTGAATATGCATGAATGCATGAGACTTTATTTTTCACTTTTTTCAATGAGTGTATGAATGAAGGCAAAAAACTCTATTTTTCATTTTTTTTGAATGAGTGTATGAATGAATGCATAAAATTCTATTTTTTTAATATTTTGAATGATTGTATGAATGAATGCATAAAACTCTATTTTTCATTTTTTGAATGAGTGTATGAATGAATGCATAAAACTCTATCTCATTTTATTTATTCTATTTATTTTTTTTGCATCAACATTTAGAACCAAATGCTCATTTTACAATCATTGAATTCATTTGGTGTCAAAATTTTGTTTTGTTCTTGAAAATGAGGGATACTTGTAAATTCTGAAGTCAATGTTAAAATTGGAAAAATCATTCTCTTTTTCTTGGAAGGATTTTAGTGCATGCGGTTGAATCCATAGGTGGATAAAAATGTGTGAGGGAAAATTTAAGACATTTGAAGGAAATTGTGATTGCACAACCTTAGATATTTTATCATTCGCTTGCCCCTCTAAAAGGAAAAAGATTATGTGAGGTATACATGAGAAGCAGGGCTGCACCAATTTTGGTGTATTGGGTAGGGTGAGTGAAGTGTGAATGTCTTATTTAAGAGGTATAATAAATAACTAGGTCTGATCATATAGAGAAAATTATATGACATAGATGAAAATTGCCCTAATTTAGATGTACAAGGGTGAAAGGTGATTTGTTTTTTTTTAGGTGAAAATGGGATTGTAGGGTATGGATGATTTTGGTGTTGTTATTTGATTGATAGAAAGGATTGCCCAGTGTTGTTTTCTTCTCTACTACTTTATCCTCAATCGCTTTGTCGGTCGATAAAAGCAAATTTTTCTACTAGAGACATTTCAATCATTTTCATATTTTCTTATTTTTTTAACATGTATTGTTAGTCACATCCTTTTGTTTTAAGGTTAAGCTTTATGAAAATCAAGCAATCATTCTTAATCAATATAGACTTTATTAGGCTTTTAAAGTGGTCAGGGGTTGAAAGGTTGTTAAAAAAAGAATATGAAGGCTCAAAAATATTTGTGGGTTTATATATATATATATTTTTTGAAACAAGGATCACTATGTGGTGACAAACATTCAAGGTTTTCCTTTATGAACATTCCATCATTTTTCTTTTCTTCTCTTGTTCCTTCACTTTCCTTTTTCTTTCATCACTTTCCATCACTTTGCGAAGGAGGCGACTCAGTAGGAACATTAGACATGACAAGAGAATCACAGACAATTGGAATATGTGTTTGATTAGATGAAGACACAAGAGGAGAAGATGAAGACTTAAAATAAAAAGAAGATTCAGTAAAGGTAACATCTGCAGAAATGAAATAACGATTAAGTGAGGGTGAAAAACATTTATATGCTTTTTGAGATCTAGTGAACCCTAAAAAGACACATTTATGTGATCGAGAAGATAATTTATCAAGTCCGGGACTAAAATTGTGAACAAAACATGTAGACCCAAAAACTTTAGGGGGTAATATATGGAGAGACTCATGAGGAAACAAAATAGAGTGAGGAATTTTATTTTCTAAAACTAAAGATGACATACGATTAATAAGATAACAAGCACTAAGAATAACATCACCCCAAAAACATTGAGGAACCCCACCATGAATTAAAAGAGTACGAGTAGTTTCAATAAGATGTCTATTTTTGCGCTCAGCTACCCCATTTTGTTGAGGTGTATAAGCACAAAGGGTTTGGTGAAGAATGCCATGAGATTTCATAAAAGTCGTAAAAGACTGAGAAAGATACTCACGAGCATTATCACTCCGTAAGATTCGAATTGAAACACCAAATATTGAAAACAACTCAGAACGATTTTTCATTAAAAATAACCAAGTACATCTTGAATAATCATCAATAAAAGTAACAAAATAATGAAATCCTAAATTAGACTTAACACGACTTGGTCCCCAAATGTCAGAGTGAACTAAGGCAAAAGGGGACGAAGTACGTTGAGAGACACTACTAGGAAAAGAACTGCGATTATGTCTCTCTAAAAGACACGACTCACAAGACAAACTGGACAGCTTAGATAAACTTGGAACAAGTTGCTGCATCTTGGCAAGACTAGGATGTCCCAACTGAGCATGAAGAAGAGATGGAGAGTCCATGACCATGCCAACATGGGCAGATGTTCGTAAACAGTAAAGACCATGAGACTCACATTAGGTGCCAATCATCCGCCCCGAACTCTAGTCCTGTAAACAAACAAAATCTTTGGTAAAAGAAATAATACAATCAAGAGAATGAGTAAGACAATTGATAGATAATAAATTAAAAGGTGACCCAGGGATAAATCCAGAACGCTTGCAGGACGACGATCGCAATGACGGTAATCGCCGCCGGAAAAGTTTTCGGACGCCCTGCCACGTGCGGTGGTAGTGGTGACGGTAATCGGAACGACAACAGCCACTATAGGTGCGTCGGTGCTTCAATTATCGCGATTCCAAAGGCACAGTAATCGCCTGGATGAGGCACTCCTGATGGTGGTATCACTGATCCAATCGGCGGCGACGACGGTGACAGTGACGACAAAGGTTATGGCAGCGACGATGGAGGCAACTGAATGAGAACGGTGAACAATAGGTTCATTGAAAAAAAAATTAAACCCTAACCCTAGGCTCTAGATACCATATTAAAATAGAAAAATAGGTATAGGATTAATTTCCTTGTGTGAAAATACATATAAAGGGATGTTTATTTATAGTGATAAAAATAACAGAAATGTAACAAAATAATATAGAACATGGGCTAAGCCCGTTATATTCAACAATTTTAAATAAAGTACTAGAAAAATATTCAACTTTAATATATTTTTCAGTAAAAATAAAATTTTATTGGAAATATAAGAAAAGAAAAGAAAAACGAATAACCCTAAATCTATAAAGAAATCGTAGATATAAAAAAGTGAAATGGTAATTAAAAAACATTGGGTTAACTAAATAAAATAATGATGGAAATGCAGAATGGACTTTATGATTAGCAATAGGTCACTCCTAAGGATGTTCCGCGTTATTTCTTATTTATTCACTTCGTTTTCTTTATTCCATTTTTTTGGTGCCAAAGCAAACCAAAACCATGCTCCCCTCTACATCATGTGAATTCGTTTCCTTTTTTTTTATGATTGAGAGAAAGTGAAATGGGCCAAACTCATTCTTTGCGCAACGCTCGCTACACAATCTCATTACTCAAATTTCACGCTTCCAATCATTTATTAATATTTACAACATTTAGATTTGTGCCAAGCCCACTTAACACAACACCCTGTCCCCTTCGTTTTTATCACTTCCGACACCTATTTACCCTAAAAGTGAATTAAGGTTGAGAGAACGAGAGAACGCAGCAGAGTTGTAGAATCATCCGAGGGAAACCTTCATGGAGGAAGCATTCAAGCCTTCAAATCAGAAGGAAAACACAGCGAGTGCCGTTGTGTTTGAATCCATAACTCAGAAGGAGAATCAGGTGGAAGAACGTAATAATCAGGGGACCATTCGTGATGATTTAGGTTTAATTTGAGACAATGGAGTTGTTAGTACTCTCACAAGACTAAGGATTTGATGAAGCCAAGCAAGCCAAAGCAAGCAAGCAATTGAAAGTGTGTCTTAGGCTTTGTCTTAAAGTCAGTGAGTGAGATTGGTAGTGAAAGAGAACCTATGCACATCTGAGGAAAAATTCGCTAGCACATGATCTAAAATGATTAAAACAAATCACAAAGCATAAAGAAATTGTTTGGCTAAAAACAGTTTTGAGAATAAGGTACTGGACGAAAATAAACCGGTTTTAGGTTAATTAAAATAGATTTCAACTAAATAACTGTTTTTCCAAAAACTGGTTTGGGTTTTTTCTCTTAAAAAAACAGAAGGTTTTCTAATGTGCGCCATTAAGAGATGAAAAATTGAGAATCATTCTGAGAATCAATTGAGAACTACTGTGATAAAAACAATTTTGTGAAACCTAGATATTTCGTGATCAATCAAAAGGGGCTTTTTCTTGAAGAATCAATCTTGATCAAAGTACTATGCTATTGGATCTCTTCAAGACTATGTACAAGTCTCTCTTGCTGCGCCAGTCAGGGAGTTTTCTCAATCTTTCTTGAACCTGTTTGATTTAAGATTTGTGTTGTTTCATTGTAATTTTGTATAATTCTTGAACAATTGCATTGAGTGTGGGCTATAGGATTTAGCCTTGTGTTGTTGCTGAATTGATTGGGGTTACGGGGTGTAGCTTTAATAATTCAGTGGTGTTATTGGTTCTTGCAGGGTGTGACTACTGTGTGATTAATTGTAATTGTACAATTGATTGATTTAGTGAAACTTTTTTTGCTTGTGGGGCAAAGAAGACTAGACACAGCCCTTGAAGAAGGGTAAACCAGTATAAATTGCTCGTGTATCTCTTTCTTGATCCTTCTCTCTTATTCTTAATCTGTTCTACACTTGCCATTGAATTTTTGTCACACAGATTAGTTCTTATTTTAAACTGCAGCGTTCTGTGTTGAGATTCTATAGCAATTTTTAAACTGGGTTTTGATCTGTGATTTCTCTACAGAATCTGTATAATATTACAACATTACATTATTTCCTAGATTCACATAGCAAAATCAGTGATTAATTTTGGATCTGTGAACTAGTTTAGTACTGGATTAAGGTGTTGTATTATTTCTTAAATTGAACAAAAACTTATTCTTGGGAATTTCTTTATCTGTTGTTGGATTATAACATTCTGTTATATAGTACCTTCACTGAATTTCTGTCAAGGATAATCCTTTCGATTCTTTTCTTGGATATTTCTGTGGCTTAATTGTGATACATTTGATGTAGTACTCACAAAATTTTAATCTACTTTACTACAAATTTTGGTTACTCACATATTTGATTAAAGAAGAAAATTGGTCTTGGTTGATATTTTATTGTGTTAATAGACTCTTGAATTTAGTACACTAACAATAGCTCTATATTGAATTGATAGTTTCTTATTATTTGCTCGTGTTGTTCTCAGTTTCATATTGATCTGGTGGTTACTGCATACACCTTGTCTCTGCTGCATATTGGTTAACTAAGTATTTGCAAAATCACATAATATTGTATAGTGGTGATCAATTTTACTTGTGTATATCTAGTAGCTTTATGTGATATATCTTTGAGTGGATACTATACTGTATTTTGATTGCTCTTATACTGGGTTTGTGTAGCAACCTAGCTGTGATTTGATTTCTACTACTATAGAAATATTGCTTGTGTATAATTGTGATATTTATTTACTCTGCAGGAAAAATAAACCAGTTTATTTGTGTCTGAAATCAGTTTATTTTTGCATTGCACCCTATATTATTGATCTTAAGATTCATTAAAGGTTTTCATTTTGCTTTAAACTTTTTCAAAATCTCATCGAGTCTTGTTAAACATTTTTTAAACTGTTTTAAAGGTAAAAAATTTTAAAGTTCAATTCACCCCCTCTTGAACTCAACCAAATACATTTTCAATTGGTATCAAGAGCTATGTCTTGAAAGTTACTCAAGTTTTTTGTCTTATGGCTGAGGGAAAGCTACCTTTTGGTGAGGGTGCTTTTATTAATAGACCACCTTTGTTCAGTGGTGTTAACTATCAGTTTTGGAAAATTTGGATAAAATTTTTTATTGAATCTCTTGATAGAGGTATTTGGGACGCAATTGTAAATGAGCCCTTTATTCCTAAAAATGTAATTGATGGTGCTGCTGTTGACAAACCTTGGTCTGATTGGAGTACAGATGAGAGCAGAAAAGATCAATTTGACTACATAGCTAAGAACATTATAACCTCTGCTTTAAATTTAGATGAGTTTTTCAGGGTTTTACAGTGTTCTTTAGCTAAAGAAATATGGAATATCCTAGAAGGGACAAATGATGTAAAGAGGGTAAGGAAGCATGCTCTAATTCAAGAGTATGAGTTGTATAGAGTACAAGCTAGAGAAACAATAACTGATGTGCAGAAAAGGTTCACACACATAGTGAATCATCTCATTGGGCTTGGAAAAACCTTTGACAAAGAGGAGCGGAACATCAAAGTATTGAAGTGTCTGGACAGATCATGGCAGCCAAAGGTCACTGCCACATCAGAGACAAAGGATCTTTCAACATTGAGCACAACTGCACTGTTTGGAAAGCTAAGGGAGCATGAACTAGAAATGAACCGGTTTAAGGAGCAGGAAAATGGAGAGAGGAAGTCTAGAAGTATTGCTCCCAAAACTGCAGCGCAAGCAGAAGATAGCGAAACTGATTCAAGCTGTGATAGTGGGGTTGAAACATTGAATATACTCACAAGAAAATTAAGTAAGCTCCTAAGGAAGAAAGGAAAATAGAAAAATCAACAAACTAAAAGGTACACCAGGAAAACTGATTTAATTTCCTCTAACCTTACTTGCTTTGGATGTGGAAGGCAGGGACATATCAAAGTTGAATGTCCAAATTTGAATCACAAAGACAAAACTGCTAAAATGAAAAAATTAAGCAAGAGCAACAAGGGAAAAAGAGCATACATAGCTTGGGATGAAAATGATTCTACAACAAGCTGCTCATCAAAAGAGGAGGAAGAAATCAATCTATGCCTAATGGGAAAAGAGGAGTCAGAAGTAAGTAGTGTTGGATCAAATGACTCATCTAATTCTGGAAATTACAGCACATTGCTTCAAGCATTTCATGAAACGCATGAGGAAGGAAATAGGTTGGTTGGGGTAAATAATAGGCTAAAAGGTTTAAATAATTGGCTGAAAAAGAGAGTCAGCTCATTGGAGGAAGAACTAAAAATTGTTAAAACTGATTTTGAGCATTTGAATATGATTTTCCAGTCTTTTAAATATGAGGGTGAGTCTAGCAAACCAACCAAGTGTGAAAACTGTGAGGTGCTGAAAGCAAAGGTAAAATATCTTGTAAAAACTTCTTCCAAGCTTGTTGCGGGAATGACAGATTTAAATGTTGTTTTAGGTTCCCAAAACTGTGTGTTTGATAAAGCTAGAATTGGTTTCAAACCCATGTTTAAAAAGAAAATCAGAAATTTCAGCTGCTTTTTCAAACTTGGCAGCCAGCACACCTCACGTTTTCAAACTTGTTTTTGTTGTTTACACAAAGACAATACTATGAAGAGCTGTAGAGCTAGACTTTATGAGGTTCCAAATGACCATATGAGGTGGATACCTAAGGGTAGCATTAACAGTTCGGGACCCAAAGACAATAAATAGGGTACCAAGATTCATAAAATAAATCTGTTTTGTAGGATAAAGGTGCAGCCAACCACAAGCTTTGGTATTTGGACAGCGGCTGCTCCAAGCACATGACTGAGGATGCATCCTTGCTCACTGGTTTGACTCTAAAGCATGGAGGATATGTCACTTATGAGGACAATAACAAAGGAAAGATTGTTGGCAGTGGTAACATAGGAGACAAAGGAAACTTGATCATTCATAATGTGCTTTTGGTTGAGGGATTAAAGCACAATCTGCTGAGCAGAAGTCAGCTGTGTGACAAAGGGTTGGAGGTTATTTTCCAACCAGAAATCTGCCTCATTTCCAGTAGAAACTCAAGAGAAACTCACCTTGTTGGTAAAAGAGTTAATAATGTGTACATGCTTGATTTAAATTGCATAAATTCTGAAATTAATTGTTTGATTACTAAATGTTATGAAACATGGTTGTGGCATAGGAGCATTGCTCATATTCACATGCAACATTTAAATAAAATTGCATCTAAAGAGCTTGTAATTGGTTTGCCTAAACTCAAGTTTGAGAAGGACAAAGTATGTGAAGCATGTCAAAAGGGAAAACAAACTAAAACTTCTTTTAAACAAAAACAATTTGTTTCTACCACTAGACCTTTGGAAATGCTTCACATGGACTTGTCGGGACCTTCTAAAACCATGAGCATAAGTGACAATTATTATGGTCTTGTCATTGTAGATGACTTTTCTAGATGCACATGAACTTTGAGGGGAATTGTAACATTTGGAACCAGACATAATCCTGCAGTGTCCTTAAATCAATTACTACCTCCTCTCTCTATAGCTCTAAGTCTCTCCTCCAAAAATTCCAGCTTACTTTTTGGCTCTTTCGCATCATCGTATGCCTTTTGAATTATAGCTAGTGTTACGGGCCCTACTTGGGTCCCTTCATTCGTTACCTGTAGATGAACAATTGGGTGAGTCCTTGTAAAACTTGTTGGTTCCACAACATTTATGCTCATTGGGTGTGTATTCATTGGTATTTGAATTGGATCTTACAAACCTACTGGCATGCTCGAAAGGTTAATGGTGGTAACTACTTTTTTTCAGGATATTCCTTGTAAGGCAGGACATAGCCCGAAGGCAGGCCATATGGAGGAAAATCGGCATGAATCATTCTATCCCCCTGGGTAGCATGGCTCTGATTTGAAATTATTCCTATTTGTGATACCACGGAATTAGAAGTTGCCTCCTCATTTTTGACTCCTCTGTTTTCATTAGTGCTCTTTAAGGTAGATATGGCTTCCAGGATTTGGCCTATTTGGTATTTCAACTAGCCGATGTCAGTTTTTATTGCCTCTTGTGCTTTACCCCAATCTTCCATCCTTTTGCATTGCGCGAGTTCAGTAAGGATATTGCAAAAATTTTGCTGTTATTATGTTTTTTTTTTCTGTTTTTTTTAATTTAAAAAATGAATTTAAAAAATGTAAAAGTAGATTTTAAATGCAAACTAATTTAACAACAACCATAGAATTGTGGAATGCATATGAAAATTAGCACAAGTCTGAATTGATTGAGAGTTTGAATTGTATGACGACAAAATTTATTACAATCTTTTGGGAAACAAAGTAAAATAACTATGAATTTCTATCACGGTCAACCATATCTTTCATCTCTCCTACTAGCCATTTGCAAATGCTCTATAAAAATTTTAACTTCATTCATCGGATTGAAGAAAAACAAAGCCGACTCAGCTTCAGATTTTGGAACTCCATCAATTGCCCCATTGGCCAATGCAACAATCTTTTCATGCCTTCCAATGTTATACAACCTTTTCATGATCAACTATATAATCTTCTACTTGAGTCATCATGGTTTGATATTTCTCTTCTGCTTCTATTCCCTACCAACGTTTCTCTCTCACCCGTTCTTCACATTCTATCTTTAGCTGTGCCACATCGTTAACCCTAACTTGAACACCGTGTAACCTCCTCAATTTCTCATGCTCATCCTTCTCGATGCCTTTATACAATCTCCTCCACTAACGCTTCGCAGATGAGGTTATGTCCCTCTCTTGGGCTCTTATTGACATCTCAGCGTTAGTAGTCGCTAACTCTTGTTTGACTCTGAAAGTGTAATCCCTTTCCTGTTTTTGTTTTACCATCGACTCTTCATAGGCATTCGTCCTTTCTTCATAATCTTTCCTCTTGTTTACATAGCCAAGGCAGAGGTTTTGGAGACTACGACTCAACGTAACATTCTTGTGAAAATATATTTGGCTGAGTTTAAGAGGGGGAGTGAATTGAACTTTAAAAGATTTTTCTGATTTAAAACACTGAAAACAGTTTAGTGAATAGAAAACCTTTTCTGAACCTCAATGATAAAAGATTTAAGGTGCAGTGGTGAAATAAATCGATTTC
>Ga0099824_1005868_pt1 | contig 17146 bp, 8 predicted proteins | sample SiratrowhiteBW_FD_76837 | JGI IMG/M metagenome (GOLD analysis project Ga0099824, IMG submission 76837) | Root nodule microbial communities of legume samples collected from California, USA - Siratro white BW | ecosystem: Host-associated > Plants > Roots > Nodule | place: USA: California... | reverse complement strand
ATTTTATATAAAATAAAAAAAAAAATATATGTTATTTTTTTTTTTTCTCTCTTTTTTTTATATATATATATATATATATATATATATATATATATATATATATATATATTGTATATATTATTTTAAAGGGTATGATATAATTTTTTTTCAATAATAATTATTTTTAGTAGAATTATACAAAGAATTAAATAAAATAGTTTTAAAAATATTGAGATTTTACTATTTATTGAATACATTCAATAAGAAGAGGAGTTATCTCATCATCTTCCAGCTAATATAGAAACAGGCCAAAAGAATTAAGAAGTATGTAGCAGCTAATATAGAAACAGGCCAAAAGAATTAAGAAGTATGTAGTAGTTATCTTAGTTATAGTACATGTGACGTGAGTTACACTATTCATTTAAATATAAGGTTTAAAATTGTTGAGAAGGAAGTAGGTATACTAAAAATTGAAAAAAAAAAATTGGTATAACCATAATTCAAATATAAGATCTTTATCATTTTATTTATTAACACGATACTTTAAAATATATAACACGGTTAACATATAATTAATTAAAAAACAACATATAATTAATTAAAAAACAACATATAATTAATTAAAAAACAAAAAGTTTGTATTAAGAAAACAATTATTTACATTTATAGTATAGGAAGCAATTGTCAATATTATTTTTATTATTATTATTTATGTACTATGATCTGTATTTATAATTTTCTAAAATACTGAAATTTTTCTTAACATTTATAAATTATTATTTCTCATCTTCTTTTATTTATTCTTTCTTTTACGATAAAAATGTCTTATGATTTTTGTAATTTTCCTATAGCATTATTTTCTATATGAAAAACTTAATTTTCTACACCTTTTATAATATATTGTGATTTTTTTTCTTGCAACAACTCAATATATAACTGAAGAATAATATAACAAAAGAAGGTACGAAGGAATAACGAAGAAAAAACAGAAAAGCAAAAATATCTTACTTTATTAATTTAAAAATAAAGAGGATTCTTTAAAATATATATATATATAAAAGAAGAAGAGAAACTTTTAACTTTTTTGAGAAAAATCACAAAAAGAATCTTATTTTATTAATTTAAAATTAAAGGGTCTTTTTTAAAATATTATGCGGATGAGAGAAAAGAAAAATCAAACGTTAACTTCTTTTTTTTAATTTGGTGGTTTCACTGTGCAGTGAGTGAGTCAAATGAGCGTGCAGTTTATATGTGCAGGAAACAATTCCCTAAAATCATTAAGAGTATAAATAAAATAATGTCATCTGTAATTAAAAAATAAAATAATTCTCTCTCTCTCTATATATATATATTTGTTTTAATGATGAAACTTTATATTTTATCTATCTCTTTAATATTTCAGTAACACATATCTTTATCTTTTTTTTCCTGTAATACTCTTAGCCTTTACAACAATTTTAAATAATTTACTTGTATACTTATTTGTTAGATGAAAAGATTTAAATAGATAAAATAGTAAACCGTGCATTAGAATCAGAAAGTTTATTATATTTGTTGGCAAAAATAACTTTTAGAAGACAAAAAAATGGAGTAATAAGTAACATTACATTAAAAACTAAGACAACTTATTTCCCTTTTTCACAACATTTATTATCAGGAGTGATGAACTTTCCACTTAAGATGTAATCTATTTGATCCTTTTTAAAATTGTTCCGTGTTTTTATATCGGGTTTCAAACTACATTAATTTTTTTTTCACTAATTATATTCTTATTTTAAAATTATCAGACAATTAAATTATTTTTTTATGGAACAGTAAACTTACGCTTGTATCAACCAATTATTTAATGGATAATTTTTTTTTCAAAATTTTAACCTATCTTTTATTTAATTAATAGAATTTATTTTATTCTTTAAAAATCATCTTATAATTTTTTAAATCAAAATTTCTGGTGATAAAAAATTTAAGAACAAAAATTATAGAAAACTTATTTTCATTCAGATGAGAAAAAACACTTCAGGTAATCGATTTCATTGCAGATAATTAAAAGATTTTTATTAAGTGGAGAAATGGTGAGTAATTTTTAACTAATAAAAAATACAAAATGATAAGGATACTATTGAATAAAAACTTACAAAAAAGATTGATGCTTTTATTCATCCACACTTAGAAAGGAAGTATTTAATAAAAAGTCGTTAAATGAAGCAAGATCTATGCTGTCACATTTATGAGTTGAAAGCATGGTTATTTGAATAGTCATGACAAAGAATTATCTTACGTAGAAGGTGTGAGAATTTATGGGATGATTGGGACGTAAAGTGGTCGCAGTTAAAGTCTTAAAATGAATGAATAAGCAACTCAGACAACACCAAATATGCGGTAAACTAAATATTAAATAAACGATAAGGCCCGAGCCATGAACACAAATTCTGATTCCCCTGTTATGCTGCTACTGAGGAGTGCAGACAGCAAACTTCAAAATGACAGAATTCGGATGGATAATGCACAGCATACCCTTGCCTATGATCGCTAGAAATCTTACCATTATAATTAAAAGAAAAAAAAATCCTAATTAACTTAATAGCTTAAACCTTAAGACAGACTGTTCTAAAGTCAGTCTCAAAAATGCAGTTAGCATTTTAGAATTGATCCCTAGTCACTACTTTGAACAGGCAACATGCAAACTATGCAGCTTCTGCACTGTTAATCCCAAGTCACATCTTCACTGATGAGTTTGGCCAGCCCATAGTGGATGATGGTACATGGGCATATTATGCACGGGCTGACTAGAATTATTGTAGAGTCCAGGTCCAGGTCCAGACCCAGGCCCCCTACAAAAAGGAGTGTGGTCATGTTCCTCAGAGGACTCAGTTGAAGGCCCTTGAGAAGTAGGACTAGTAGGAGTCATGGGTGCACCAAAGGTTAGCATTTGGGGGGGTGGTGCAGAAGAAGGCCCAGATTTTAGGACATTCGAGCTAGACTTTTTTCCATCAACAATAAAGCTACCCACTATGACCTATCATTGAAAAAAAATTCACATAAATAAAGCATCAAAGTTTTGTAAATAATAATGAACAAGGAATTATATATACAATAACAGAATCCACATATACTTTATAACATTTGAGAGCGATACCTGTACAGTTGATGCCGCAGTTAGCGTTCCAGCAACTCCGCCACCCAAAACACGTCCATCGGACCCTGCAAGGGTTACATTCAAAGTGCATGTTCTGTTACGTTCACCGTTACTTTCAGATTGTTGCATGGCACCTGATAATGATATAATCTCAAATCGGCCCTGCAATGTAAATTGACATCACGTAAAGTTAACTATAAAGCAAGACATAGTGGAGCGTAGAACTGTGAAACCAACAAGATTTAGCTCATGCAGAGAAACGGCACTCCCTCCAGAGCTCTACCTAGGGGAAAGGGCAAAAAAGGATAGTGAAGCAATGATTAAGCTCCTAACTATTTGATCAAGGAGATGAACCAACTCTCCCAAAGCCTTAACCTTTCCGCTCTCATACTTCTGGATAAAAGTTATGTTTACTATGTATTCCTGTAGTCCTATAGTTTCAAAAATAAAATCTCGTAGTCTCTATACTTAAAAAATCCCTTCTAATATTTTAAACCCTTTTAGTCTTCGTCATATATAAGGACTAAAACAGATTAAAATGATGAATGTAAAGATTAAAAAGGATTACAATTATGTGAAGGGAAGAGACTATAAAAGATTAAAAATGGTATGTGTAACACTAAAACGGGATGATTTTAGAAATAGGGACCAAAAGGAAAAGTTTTTATAACTAATTAAATGAATAATTAAAGTTAAATGCTAAATATCAATATTCTTTTGAAACTTACGGCAAATACAACCAATAATCAAACATCACAACAATTCCTGTAGATGGTCACTTTGATTTCTTATCGATCAAGAATGCTGTAGTTGATAAAACAAGAGATATAAAATTCTTAATAATTAGACATCTGAAATCCCAAACTTATTAGCCGAAAATGATCCTTATGCAGTGTTTGTATTCCAAATCAATCAAGTTGTACATGAATTCGATGAGACAAGGATTCATGTACAACACCCAATGTCGATTTAAAAGCATTATCAACTTAAAACCAAACACACATTTAGTTGTGGGATGCATATGGCGCGGCAGGAAATGAAAATAAAAGAGAATATGCACTAAAAGACAAACTTTAAATGCGACAAATATGAGCACCTCCAATTCTGTTAGATCTTTCCCCGGAACGACAAATTACCTTGACAGTATCCTCATTGCACAGCATTACGGCAATCTCATCATAAATAATATGATTCGGTTCCATCCACAACAATGGAAACAGAACTTCTAAGGCACCTTTTCCCAAATCAAATTAGGCTATCAAAATATTTTTAAAAGTAGGCAACTATTTCATAATGTACATTTTTAAACTTTATTGATCATCTAATAAAGCAGGTATCCTTAAAACCTCTATATATACTATTGTACATATATAGTTAGACAATGCTGATCTAACACCCTCCTTTCATCAGCAGAAAGGTTAAGAGCCCCTAAATTACCTCAAAGATCAACAGTACTGAAACTAGTCTCAAAAAATTATTAATACATTTGAAGAAATAACAAGACAATAATCATTGCAAAGACCTTTTCCAAAACTGGATAGGTTACAAGTACAAAAGCACCAATTCCATGCCGCATATGTATACAACCATTTTCAAATTAATTTAAGGTTTTTTTTTTTACCTGTCCAACCTCACATTTGAAGCAGAATGGTAAAGATTTTGGCAGAGGCCCTAGTATGTAAATTTAGTTGGCCTTACCTGTTAATGACTCAAAAATGATTGCGAAATTGGATTTACTTAAAAGGTTACATTTATCAATTTTAAATTCATTGTCTAATAACCCTACTAGACGATAGAAGTAGTTGCTTGAAAAATTGTTAATAATGATAATAGCACACACAAGAAAATAGATTAAATCAAATACATATGAAATGGATAAACCATTTCCAGCTGCCATCTCAGAAAGTACACAGTTTTCTTGTTCCAATAGCAAATGAAACAAAGGAAAAAAAATCACAGCCCTCCAAATAATTAAGTGGTTGTGTTATATTTCATTCTCTAGAGCATAGTTATATATGTAATTGGAAGTACGGAAAATTGTTATCACATCATTCAGTTTATGTTCTCATTGCTATGCATGTTAATCAAACATGCGTTACCAGATCATTTCCAACATAGTATAGATAAAGCTTAATATATAGGATAACTAGATTCCAAATGGATATAAACGTACCTCGTATGTAGCCGTACCACCAGAAAGTGCAGGTTGTCGAAGGGTAACATTACAGATTGCACCAATAGCAGAGAGAATACAAACTGTCCGAGGCCCTTGTTGAGAAAAGGCCATAATTTTTGCCGTGATGTCCTACAAACAGAGGCACGCTAGTGAGAAGGATTTGTAACAATAGTAACCCAAACCAACCCTGTCAATAGAAACTTTAAAAGAATTGTCTAGAGCCTCAAAAAAACTACATATTTATGCACACCAGCTATGATGGTTCCACAATAGAATAGTGACTCACTAAAGAAATCCAATTTTGCTTCAGTTCAAAGGTAAACTAACAAGAGAGAAGGCTGACAATAAATACTGGCAAAGCATTCCCTAAAACACACTCTATACCAGTATTAGCTGAAATTTTTTGAAAATGGCCAATTTTGGTGAGTCTCGCTTCTCATTTAATAATTCTCTCATCTCGTGATTTTGCAGTTTGTAAGTGTTAGAAAATGTGTTACTAACTATCCTCATAAAGAGAAAGGTAAGTGAAAGCTATAATGACCCCTTTTCCTTTTTAAGTGGGACAATATAAACAATGTAAATGGTGTACAAGAAACTATAACAAATAAATACACCTCATAAATTCTGAAATGATTAAACGAGATCGCCAAAAATCATTCACAATCCACATCAACAGTTATAAGAGCATTGATGAACTCAAAAACAACAGCACTGAATGAGCAATTGACATCAAGTTCCCATGCAACAAAGGCAAGCTTTTTTAGCCACAGAAAACTAAAACAAACATATATTTAAAAATAAATTGCCTAGATGAAGGTCTCATTTAACATCCAATTTGAGGATTATCTGTATGCAGTACGACTAGTTTCACAATGTGGTTTCATCACCAGAAAGGTTAAGAACTAAGATTACCTCAGAGCAATAGCACCGAAACCATTCAACCCAAAAATACAAATACATTAAAAAAGAATGATAAAACATAATCACTGCAAGGCTGTCTCCCAAAATAGATATGTCACAATCAAAAGCAGTTACCCCACGTCAAAGTTCAAAACTTTCTGTTCTCGTTATTAATAGAGCCTCCACCTTTCCATAACCATAACAACGCCATTTATATAAGTCCAAAACTTTCAAAAACTAAGGCTTATAACCATTGCCAAAAAAAAAAAAAAAAAAAAAAAAAAAAAAAAAAAAAAAAAAAAAAAATTTAATATTTTTATATAATAAAAAAAAAAAACAAAAAAAAAAAAAAAAAAAACAGAAATAGTATTACCACATAATTATGAGTTTAATATGTCTACTCAGCAAAAAAATTACACACTAAAAAAGACCATGGTTAGTGTAATTTTTAAGATATTATTGTACAAAAAACAAAAAAACTAAACCTCTCATACATATTTATTTCTGATTGGACAACTTGCAATGAGATAGTCTAATTTGTCCATAATTATTCATTCTGGGGGGTACAGGAAAAGTTCAAGTTGAGTGAAGAGTGAGAACTCTTCCTTTCCCAACCAAGAACACAACGCATCAAAATCCAAGGCTAAGCCACAAAAATCACCAACAAACAAATGCAAGAGCCACATAATACAAACAAGAAAACGAGTACACTGCATTGCAGTTCAGGAAAGTCTAATTTTTAATTAGCATTACCTCGCCAGACTCCACCAAGATCACGTGGGGAGTGAATCCAACCCCACCAGCTCCTTCACATCAACACAAAAAAGAAACCATCACAATCAGTTCCATTCAAACAAAAAAACCAAACACAAAAACAACAAGAACTACCGAGAGCATCCAGCTGTTTCTTTCCAGACCCGGGAGGTCTTCCTCGGTGCTTCTTCGCCGGAGCGTCAGCGGAGGCAGTGCCTGCGGAATCTCCACCGATACCGCCGCCGGAGGCGGCGGCGGAGGGAGGTGGAGGAGGGGACGCATGGGTAGGAGCGAGGCCGAGGGCAATGTTACCGTCCGGTGAGTATTTCCGAGGACGACCGCGCTTCTTCTTGGCCAGCGAACATGGCTTCATCGGCGAGGAGGAGTCGTCGTAGGCGGCTGCGGGGGAGACGGGGAAAGGCTCCGACGCTGGCGGAGGCTGTTGTTGCTGCTGCGGCACGACGCCGAAGGGAAATCTCGCGGTGGCGGGTGCCATCATGACAGCGCCGGAGGAATTAGGGCCGATGTTTGTTGGGGCATAGGAGGTGGGGCCCGCCATGATGGAGGGTGGCAGTGGGCGGGGCGGTTCTCGAGCGTCCATTGCGGCGGATCAAGCGGCGAATGCGGCTTGAAGCTTGAAATTGAAGGCCCCCTGTCTCTCAAGACTCTGCAGTGATCGATGAATTGAATTGAGTGATTGATGAGACGAGAGAGAGAGAAGCGTTTCGTGTTTCACTGTGTGTGTGAGAGAGAAAGAGAGAGAGTGTTGTGAGTGGGGATTCAGAGACCGAGGAACAAAAAGCGCACCTGACTATGATACGGAAAGAGTGAGATAATGAAACTAGAATTGAAGGAAAAGGGGGGAAAGTGTATAGGGAGGTAAAGATAATTTTATGGGGTACGCGTAGCATTATTTATGTGACTTTGGTATACGTACATAAATAACTTCACCTTTCCAACCTCTTTCCTTGATGCATGCCGCAGGAATGAATGATCCCTTTGAATAACTGCTGACTCCTATTAAATACCCCTTCTCTCTTTATTACATACATTTATTCCATATATTGCCCTCATAATTTACTCACATTAAATATCTCTCATCTTTTATTTCTTTTCATCTTTGTATATTTTTATATTTTTTTTCTAATCATTTATTTCTCTTTGTTTTTTCTCTTTTAATTAACACTTCATTATTAATGTCCTCACTTATCATAAATTTTTCCGATTATTTTGTCTTTGATGATTCGTCATAAAAAAAAATTACAACTAGTAGCATATTTTAAATTATTTCTTTCTGGAAAATTTGAGATTTTATATTAATTATTTCTAAATATCTATAATATAGATTATTATCTATATCTAATACACAATCTAATAATCATACTCAAATTAAATACCTTATAATAAATTCAATATAAATTATGTAACAAAGAAGTGGATTTATTATTCCAAATGTTACATACATTAATTACACTAGAAAAATAAATGTAATTAATAATTTAAACTACATCAAATGAAATAAAAAAATAAATAATACAATTTAGTGAAAAACAAACAAACTCAATACCATTATATTCAAATCATCACAAATGTAACCAAAGGTCATTAGTAATTAAAAGATTCTACAATTTACAATAACATAACTACACTTTACCTATAACAAGAATGAACTTAACCTTTAAAATGATAGAATTTCTTAATTATATTAAGATAATCATAATTATTGACATAACAGATACATGTATACCTTTTTAACAGAAAATATATATTAGATCTACTGTATGTTTAAAAACTATTTAATTAAGAAGTTATTAATAATTTATTATATTAATTCTCTAATATTAATAGTAATGTTGATTTAATTTAACTAAATTAATTTAATTATTTTTCAAATTTAATTTAACTAAAATTATTCTTAGTTTGTAATGCACTGAAATTGTAACCTTATTTTATTATTAATTCAAATAAAAATAATTCTATTTTATAGTTTATAATATCAAATATTATTTATTAGTCAAATAATATACTATTTAGAAGGGTTAATACCTAAGTATAACTATTAAAGTAATACCTAATTTTTTAAAAGTAAAGAGAAGAATAACAACTATAACCATTATGAAAGAGAATAATAAATAGATAAAATTAATTCAAGAACAGTTAATGAAAATGTTGAAAAATAGAGAAAGAGAAAATGACATAGGTGAAAAAAATGAAAGTGATGATACACAAAATATGTAACATAATAATTGAATAATCGGTGTATTGTGTCCCTAAGTCAATAGTTGATTTAATAAAATACATATTGTATTCATTATTCAAAGATATAGTATTTATCACATTATATTAATTACGAAATTGTGACCTATCCTATTTTATATAATTTTATAGAAATTTATGTATTATGCATGATATATAATCATGTTTTCTCAATGCTAATTTCTGATTCATTATTGTAGATGAGTTAAAATAATAATTGATTAAGATTTCCACATTTTTATTATGATGTGCTACTTAGCTTTTAAATAGTACAAATCGGCACATCTTTACAACACTATAAAAATATTTCTATTTTTAAAAAAAAAATACAACAATGAAAATATTTATCCAACATAATGACCAAAATAATGATTCATTTTCAATATATTTTGGTGACCAATTTTATTTTGGTAGTTAAACCACTAAAAAAAATTAATGACATAATTTAGCAACTAAAATACGTTGATAGTTAATAGCGATAAAAATAGCCATCAATTTTTAATTTATTTTATCGACCAATTCAATTTTAGTTATTAAATTATAAAAAAAAAGGGTTAGTAATCAAATTTAATGACCGAAATATCATTAAATAGAACTAATTTAGAGGCAAAAATAATTAGTTACCATATTAAATAACTATTTTATAAACTTAAAATTATTGGTATCTAAAATAGTTTTTATCATTAATAAAAATTTATAATATAATTAGATACCATATTTTTAAGCAACTAATGATTATAAAAAATAATTATTTATTTAGAGAAAAAAATTAATATCTTGTTAAGATGTAATTAGAAACTACTTTTTAAGTTATTTTTAATCTATTTTAGATTCTAATTTTAAGTCAACAAAAATAATAAAATTAGAAACTAATTTTAAATTTTTAATTCTCACTAAATTTAGATACAAATTTTAAAATAGATTATTAAATGTTAATTTATAAAATATTTTAAATTAATATAGAAATTATTAATTTATTAATTTTAGTATAATATTGAAATAATTAATACCAATTTAAAAATTAACATTTTAAAGTAATATTCCAATTTTTTAATTTTATTTAAACCTAAATTTAATAATAATAAATTTAAAATATTATTTAAATTAAAAATTATGAATAATCCTTGGCCATAATAATAAAAACTCCAACAATAATAATAAATAGTAAATTGTGAATTGTTTTTAAAAAGGTAAAAATAAAGATTTGAATATTTGGAAAAAAGCCATAATGAAAAAAATAAATTGATTTTATTAGTCTTCCCTTCTTTTTTCATATAGGAAGAACATTGAATCAATTTTTTTTAATTTGTGTAGAATATTCATCTAGTGATTCCATGGTGGTGAGAGGTGTGTTGGTGATGAAAGCAGCAGCTGTGACCGCCCTTGGCTTAATAAAATTCTCTTATTGGTGGCGGGACTTTATGCTCTAGCATGATCATATCTTCCACCTTTTCGTCATCCTGTATGAAATCGTTGTCGTCTTTTAACTGCATTTTGTCCATGTCTATTTATGACAAAGTTTAATTCAAGGTTCGTTACAGTTTTTTATGTTCTTTTTTTATTGTTCTATGGTTGTTGTGATTGTAATCTTATTATGTTAGGTTCAATTAGTGTGAATACAATTGAGAGTGTTGGAACATGGTTGGATCACGTTTTCCACTTTCTCAATTTCTAGGTGAATGGACGTTTGTGTCATTCTAATCTAACCTTTTTCTTTTCTTTTGTTTTTTGTAAGCAAAAAATTTGAATACTTGCATTTATATGATACTTGACAATTTTTTAGCGCAAAGTTAATGCTCTCTCTCTCTGGTTTTGCAGTTCTGTGTTTTGTTTTCATCTTCCGTCGAGATGCGCAGAAGTTATAATCAGAGCTAGAGATAATTTGCTTTTGTTTTTCTTTTTAATTCTTGAGCCTTGTGTGTGTATTGTTCAACACCAAACCTTTTGCATTTTGACAAAAATCTTAACACATAATTCTTTACTTTATTTATTCTATATATACAAAGGCCCTGCAATAAATGTTGAAGCACTAGAATCATCTTTAATAGAATTGTTTGAGAAGTGTCGTGCTCGAAAGTTCTTCATATATGTCCAAGATTATGATGAGAATGATCCCAAATCTCACGAAGGACTAGATTTGAATCAAGTTACAGCAAGACAACTGATATCGTATGTATTTAATTCCTTCATTTTGCTTTATATTTTTTGATTTTTTATCCATTAAAATCTTGCTTCAATCTCACTAAACTTAAAATATGATTGTAATCTAGTTTAATACTTGAATAATCTAGTTTACTATATGTTTAATGATTTATCTAAATATAGAAAATATGGATTGAAAGATGATACAATTGACTTTATAGTTCTTGCCTTGATACTTCATCATGATGACAACTACTTGGATGAGCCACCCAAGGGTTTTGTAAAGACTTTAAGTACTAATATTAAAAATATCCCTTAAATATTTGTACTGAGCCAAAATTATTATTATATATTTTGCTAGAGTATCTATAGAACTAAAAGTCAATTACTAATTCCCTGTAATGGAATCAATATATATATATTATATTTGAAATTACTAATTGAGATAATGAGATTTCATAAGCTTCAAATTTATCTCCTTCATATAAATTTTGTCTCATGCATTTTAAGTTTATTACATTAATATTTTAAAGATATATATAGAATCACTTCTTAAACTTTATCAGTTTTTAATATGTTGTTACAGACATTGATTAAAAAAACACACTAAAATAGATATGAGTGAGTTGAGGAAAATTGTTGAAGAGGTGAAACTAATGGATGTTCATATTCATAGTTTCTCTTCACTTCAACTTTTCCTTTCTCTACAACTTGCATGGTGAAACGTTTACTTACTTTCTCACTGAACTCTCTTTCTTTCAAGACAATTTCGCTTTTAGAATTTACTCTCTAACTTTGCTTCATGTATGTTTTGTTGTTGTGTTGGTTTTGAAATTATCTTTAATTGCTATGTGCTGCAAAACTTTGAAAGACATCAATTTATACTCTTAATAGTCAACGAGTCCAAACTAGTGGGCATAACATTTGTGACTCTTCACTAAAGTGTTGGTGAATTTGATGGGATTTTCAATACCTGTGCACAACTTTACTCTTCAACTTATATTTGTTAAAATATTATCCTTTAAAATTTTTATTTGAGGAACTTTATTTTCAGTCTCGCCGGAATCATATTGTAATAGGTTATTTTTTTTCTTGTTAATATAACAGAAATTTAAGAGATATTGCTCAGTTGTATAGATTTGAGATATCCTTAAAAAGTTGTTGGAAAATACGTAAAGGATTCGGAATACAATGCATCTACTCATCATATTCGGAATATGATGCATTTACTCATCATGTTTTAAAGCTGCTTGAATCATTGCCATACTTATTGATGGTTGCTTACAATTGGACAAAAAACCTGATGTAGAATGACACAAGAGTTTTATACCTTTTGTTGGTAAAATCTTAAGAATTTAATTTGGCCAAGGAAATCCTCGATAAGGTTAAATTTCATTGAACGATACCAACACAAAATCATTTTTAAATTTCTCGGGGACAAAAAATCTCATTCTGATATTAGTTTAATGTTACTATTTGTTTCAACATGATTACATATATAGAAAAGAGAATACTATATTCAAATCCTTTCTCTATTACTGAAGTTATAGGGTTAGGCCTTCAAAATTTCAAACATTTGTGTTACTTCATTTTTATGCAAGCATTTTATAAAATTAAAGAAAAAACAGAAGTTTCAAAATGAGGAGAATATGTTGTGTTTTGCAAAGTTTATTCTAGACCAGTAGTTTTGCATATGGACTTTCACAAAAAGACTTCATTTGCTAGCTATTCACATAATTTCTTAAATTGCTTTTGCAAATTAATGTTCAAATATGTTAAGCACAACTTATCAGTAAAAATTCTTTTAAGTAGAGTTTATTTTTAAATATGACGATTTTTTTTAATATGATTTTGTCTTAGAATAGTAAAGTAGTTTTTTAAATGATATTATCATTATTTAGAGATTAATATGTTGATAATTTTTTATATTTATAAATTTAATTAAAATATAAGTTTTTATGATTGTTAAATCGATTTCAATAAAATTAGTTGCTAAATTAAATTTTATATAATTTATCTGTAAGTTAGTTTCTATATATTTAATATTTAAATTGATTTTTATTCAATAGTATTGATTTTTAAATCAGAATCCAAATTAATATGTAATATTAGTTATTAAAATTTTAGCTACTCACTCTTATTAAATTCTAAACTAATTTTAAAATAAGTTATTAACTAATTTTATCATTTTAAATACTAATAAATTATTTTTTAAATTTAATTTTCTTGTAGTAGATAAAATGAAAGGATATCCCACCAAAAAGATGTATTATTATATTATATTATATTATATTTAAGACAAATAAACTATCAAAGTATACATAATATGGTGGTATCATGACTAGAACGCACGTACTCGTTAAGTTACGATAATTAATTACGTTACATATATCGTACACTAAAATAAAATTAAAAATAATAATAAATAAAATTTAAAAATAATAATCAAGTAGTATATAAATTAAGTATTAATAAAAATATTAAAATAATTATTATAATTAAAAATAATCATATTATTATCAATATTAACAGTAAAACTGTAAAAATAATATCATTAATAAATTTATAAAATGCTAATAATATTAATATTAAAAAACAAAAACAAAAACAATAGTAATAAAATATTAAAATAATAATAATTAAAATAAATTTATAAATAATATATATATATATATATATATATATATATATAAATAATAATAAACTTATAAATAAATAATATAATGACAAAAATAATGAAATTATAAAATAATACTAAAAGTCATAATAATAAGATTAAAAAATTAATAGAAATCAAAATTAATTTATAAAATAATAGTAATAATAATATATAAAAATTAATGATAATACTCTAAATAATAATTATAATGGTGAAATTAATAAAATTATAAAATTATAATAAAAAAATAATAACAAGATTAAGATAATAATAATAATCAAAATAAATTTATAAATAATAATATATAAAAATAAGAATAAAATTATAAAATCATAATAAAAGAAATAATAATAAAATTAACAATAATAAAATAATAATAATAATAATAATAATAATAATAATAAAATTAACAATAAAATAATAATAATAATAATAATAATAATAAAATTAACAACAATAATAATAATAATAAATTTATAAAAAATAAAAATATTAACAAAAATAATTTAATTTTAATTTTAATTTTTTTATACATATTTAAACGTATTTCATAGTTTTTTTTAATTCAAAAATTATACTAAATAATAATAAAACGTGAATAATAGATATAGATAATTTATCATCATTTATTTTATATCAATTTCTGTTTTATTTATTAAGCTTTTACTATATTTAGAATTTCAACGAAATCTTTTATCATTTTTATTATTTATATTCTATTTAATTTTATCAAAATTTATCTTGAATAATTTTACATATATCATACTAATTTTTGTTTAGGGTTTAACGTATAAATATTAATTATATTTCAATTTAAATTAATTTTAATTATAAAGATAAAATTATAATATCATAATTTTATCAATTAATCATTTTAATAATCACATTTATAACATTTGTCAATTTATTTCAAATTTTTTATTAGTCTCCTTCCACTTTTAGTTCTCTCACCCTTAAACCAAAGAATTCTACTTTTGACTATATTTCCTTCTCCAATAAATATTTTTTTCTCTCAAATTCATTTTTTTTAAAACAAACAAACCTTAAACAAACCTTTAAGTATCATCGTTGTTATTAACTAATTCTTAAGGGTTCGATATATATATCTTAGGTTACCACAACAAGGAAATAAAATTAGAAAACTTTTACACCTAAGAAAGAATGCGAAAATTCATACAAATCTTGAACCATTTGTGTCACACAATGTAATATATTAATGAGTAATACAAACCTTTTCTCCCTTAAAATAACTATATACCATAAAACATATTCAATTAACATTTTCAAAATATGTATATGTATTTAAATGTAAGACATATGATTTATGTTAATAACACTATCCTCCATGTGATTTAAATGAACAAATTTAGGATCTCTTGCTACTTTATTTCACAAATAATTATATAACTTTCTAAAAATATGTTCAACATATTTCACAGAAAAGAATTTATTTCAAAATTTATCAAATAATTTTTTTTAATCTTCTCTTCAAACTCTATTGAACATTTATTTAATTATTTTTCTACACATTTTGTTTTTCTTTTTAGTCACATTTATTGTAAAGATTTAGGAAAATGATTATCTCTCTTTTTTTTTTTCTCTAGACTCTTTTCGTCTTTTTGAAATATTTATTCTTAATATGTTATTTTATCAATACCGTTGTTAAAATATATCATTAAAATTTAAATTTAAACTTAACTATATATATATGTGGTGATTTTTTACTTTTAAGAGATGGTTCTATAATTCTAATAAAATATGATTATCTTACACACACAAATATATATTATATTATTTTTATAAATCAGTTTATTTTTAAAATGATTTTAATTTAACTAATACACTAATGAACTGGATACTTTATAAATTTTTTCAAGTGATACTCCTGCAAATATAAAATGAATATATATTATCTGGTAAAATAATAAAAAAGAGCGAGTTTTTAAACATTTTTAAGCTTATGCAATTTTTTTTGTTCAATTTAGTTATTGCAAATTTTATGGCTTTAAGATTAAGACATAAGATTTATTTATGTTCATTCATAGAAATTAAGCAAAGATCTAGAAATCTTAGTAAACTTTAAATCCTTTAAGTTCTTGTGGTTATTTTAATCGTTATCATTAATTATAATTACTTTAAAATTAAAAAAAATATTAATTAAAATAATCAAGATGATAAGAAATACTTTAAATTAAAGTACTTAAATGTTTTTAGGTAAAAAAATAATATTTTATTATTTTTATAGTAAATTAATAACATGTAATCTATTTTCTAACTTTTAATATACTATCAATTGTGATTTATATTATTTCTGACATTATTCTTACTTTTTTATTTTAATATTTTACTTTTACCATTACATTTTTTGAAATTATATATTACTTATATGCTTATAACTCAGTTTAAATATTTCTCAATATAATAACTATAATTTTGAATAATTTTAATATGATTTTTTTATATATCACAAAACAGTAATTTTATCTTTATAAACAAAATAATAAAATTATTAAATATGTTATATACTTTAAAGTTACCATTATAACATTAACAATTTACAATCATTACCCTTTTTTCTATTCTTACATAATTAAATAATAATGGTAATAATAATATTTTTTTAATTGTACAAATATTAAATATATTTTATTATTACCCATTGTTTATCTATGAAATGACAAATACATAAAATTATTTATTGCTTAATAAAAAGTTAAAAACTTACGTAATTATCTTTTAAAAATAATATCTATTAGTAAAATAATGTAAAATTATTGTTTATAATATAATAAAACTACATATATTATATGGGCTTAAAATAAATATAAATTACTTATAAATATTTTGATATTTTATTTTAGTTTTTTAATACTGAGGTAATTATAGTTAACAATAAAAATAAAAATATCAAATATCTAAAGTAACATTTCTTTTATATAAACTAAAACTACATATATTATATGGGCTTAAAATATATTTAACTTATATTTTAAGTGTTATTTATTCATTTCTTTTTCCCTTATATATATATATATTTCTTTTTTTTTTTTTTTTTTTCTGGTTTTTTTGTTTTTTTTTTTTTTTTTTTTTTTTTATTTTTATTAATTTTTATTTTTTTAATTTACCTCTTACTTTTCCCTTTTTT